>Ga0307515_10012750_pt1 | contig 15784 bp, 16 predicted proteins | sample 17_EM_MG_FD_194513 | JGI IMG/M metagenome (GOLD analysis project Ga0307515, IMG submission 194513) | Populus trichocarpa ectomycorrhiza microbial communities from riparian zone in the Pacific Northwest, United States - 17_EM | ecosystem: Host-associated > Plants > Roots > Unclassified | place... | reverse complement strand
AACTTGCAGACTTAAATTGGTGGGTTGTTTTTAATTTGAGTTCTTGTGGTTTATACTTGCCACTATCAGCCACTCAGCCACTCAGCCACAGAATTCTGACCAATAAGAATCGAAAAAGACACATTCCATATGCTTATATGAATAATGCATACTTCGCTGTTTTTGTGTTTCACGAGTCGACTTGTCTCCTTGGCCATCTCTCTTTAGTTTTTAATATCAAATAATACTACTATGAAGGAGCAGATGATGTAGCAAATTGCCTTGGAGCTGAATCAATTCAAGGTGGGGTTGGTGAAGCTATAGAAAGTAACCGAATTAAGGCACCTTTGCTGAAATTTCAGCATTTCGAAAAGAAGTAAGCTCAAATGAAACTCAGAAATGGCATCCTAGCTTCAAGACGGCACAAAAAAATATGTTTTAACATCATTCGGTGCTTTTATTACTATACAACAGGTGCCTTTCAGTTTTCATTTGTATGGGGAGAGGGTACGAAAAGCCCACCTCTGGTTCCGGCTCCTTTAGAGAGAGTATATAGCATTGTGAGGGAGCTACCGATTTAGTATGCAGACACCAGAGTAACTTGCCTGAATCCGGCACAAACTGGTTGGGTCGTCCATGTACCTAGTTATATACCTCAGAAGTATATATTCCACATCACATGGTTTCGTCCACTTGAATCCATGTGTTTTACTCAGGTCACGGAGTTCATTATTCATGAAGTGCACCAGCGCGAAATAACCTTGCAAGTCGACCGTCCGGAAGCACTCTGACAAGAGCTAGAGCTGTAGCATATATGAATGTAGATACTTGTCTTACTCTACGCGTGTCTGCAATAGATGGTCATAGCTTCCTACACGGATATGTATATGGGAGCTAAGACGAACTCTCTTACTGAATACAATTAACTATCTTCGTACCAATGTAACAATAGCCGGAGAACAGGATCGAGTGATACCGATGACCGGGTGATATGACACCGACTTGACGAACCACCACGGGATCAAGTCATTCCGACATCCTATGAATAACAGTAAGTAATCATGCAACCATATAAATTACATCCTTATAGTTTTCGGTGATCTCTACACGCTATTATGTACCCAACTCACCTAATCCCCAAAATAACCAACCGTTCCTAGCGGAACATCCTCAAGCTCAGGCTATTACACTCTACACCGCATACTGTTGTGGTTCCTATCCCTGATGAGGAATGGGCTGTGGTTGGTGGAACAACTATAAAATACTTCTATCAAACCCCCTGCTCCTCAACACTTTGCTGCCAAAAATATCTGAATTTTTATAATAATAAGGATTTAATTCTACCGAGTATCAAGTAAAGATAGAGTTTTGCGATTGAGCAGTGTTTTCATAGTCGATTCTGCTTTTTGGTCTTGTGACCATTGCTTTGTAGATTTGTATGAAACTTTGGTAAAATCACATTGAACCACCGCACTAGAAGCTGAACATAAGTAGCATCATTAACTGGGTGTCATTGTGCTTCGGTGGGTAGGATATTCTGAGTCTACTCTATAGCCTTGTCTATGGCTGTCGTGGGGCGAGATCTTGAGAGCTACATCATTACGCACGATGGGATACGGACATCGGTTTGGCAGCTCAATTCTTCTACTACCAATCACTCTGCTAGTTTCTATATGTATAGTCTATAGATAGCATGACCTCATGAGAAATACATTATCCTATGCATGTTGAGATCAATCCAGTACGAATAGAGATATTGAATTGACTATCGTAGAAAGTGATTGTCTAATGAACAAAGAGAGAGAGGAAGAGAGGCATATATATAAGAAAGAAGAGAGCATACTCGGCGACGCCGAGTATCACAACCGGAACCCGATGCCGAGCATCACTCCCGGGGCTAGACCACCTCCTCGGCATGGGGACTGGTGGCGGCCCATGGAGGCTACAAGCCATCAGGCCAGATCTCATGTCAACAATGCATTCTAATGCCCGTTGGCTGTCCGCTAGGTATCTGATGCGGTGGGACAAGCATCATTCTTTTATCAGATAGTACAATCATTACCAACCGATTACATCGAAGGCTATCGAGCCATGATAATTTACACCTGTCCGAGATTTTTATGCAATTCTTGCGGTTGTCATGGCTATACAGCGCTTTATACCTTGACCGGTGAGTAATCTGTACTACAGGATTCCAACCTTCAGTGGGAACCGTGGAAGATATGTAGCGTGAAACCATGAGCTTTGCTTCGTTTGTACACGTGATAACTGTATTTAGTATGTTTTTCGGTGGGGTATTCCTTGTCAGTAGAACAAATGGTGTTATCAATTTCGCATTTCGGAGTCCTGTCGCATTGTCGCAATAATCAGACTGGCTTCACCAAATAATTGCTCTATGATGGATAGTTAACTGAGAGGTAAGATTAATACGGCATTACAATGCTAAGTTAGTCAGATAGTGGTTTACCTGCGGTATTTTTTTGTGCAGCAAGAAATGTGATCTATTAGTGTTGCCGAAGACCCAGGTGTGCCACCCCAGGATCCGGAAGTCTGTTTTGATCCAACGCATCTAGCTTAACCTGCCCACTTACCGATTGAGCTGCCTTTCAATTATTCTCGGTCTTTCCGATGCGTAACAGTAGTGAAAATTCCATTCACATTGTCTTGGGCGAATACGAAATCGAGTGATGCAAATGGTTGCGGTGATTGCTGATGATATTGGGATGAATCGGATGTCGATACTAATACCCAGCGGTTCAAACGGAAGCAATGTCCAACTTGCGTATCTGCTGAGATTTGGATATTTTTGCTCCACATCTAGTTAGCATGTTTGAGATATCATTTAGTAGAGGCACCGACAAACAGCTCACGCAGAGAGTAGTCGCAGATGAATAATGAGTTACGCATCAGTAACGAAGAAATAGGCGTGTATCATAACTCAATCTGTACTGGGGCCAGTTATTCAACAAAAACCTGTTCGACGGTCGAAGAATGTCGTATGTAATAGTCGGGAGTGTAGCATCTCTACGGGAGGAAAACATGCTGCCATTGAAAGCGCTGAAGAATACCTTTTATGCATGCCAAAGATACACATGACATGTAACTACTAGGACGTCCCGGTGCTTCTCAATACTTTAAAATTTCGAGCATCGGAAGTGGACTTCAAGATTGTCACGTGTCAGAAACGCAGTGGGAGAGTATATATTATTGCATGGGGGCAGCATGCACCACGTGGTGGTTACTACTTCGAGGTAAGAGAAAAGACGATTTATTAAAACCAATAGTGCAACGCGCCTACCAACGTCTTGGCGAAACAGAAACATCGCGATAAGTCGACAACAACGAGAGCAATTAAAAAACGGACGGCAGCAATCGATTCTACACATTGAATTGACCCCGGAGCGAGCGTCCCAGCACCGGCGAGACTGCAGGAGGAAGGCGCGAACAAGGATCCACGCAACTGAGTGGTTTTCACGCGAAGTCTTGGCAATGACTCCACTGACCCAATGCGTCGACAAACAAGCAAGCGACGATGAGGATTACACACCAAGAGAGGTGCTTCACAGAAGTGATGACCGAAGTCAGAGGGAGCGAGAGGAGCGGCCTGGACACAGGCGGAGCGGCGGACGGGAGGAGCGATGCACCTATGGATATGGCGATGGAGATGGTGACGGCGGTGACATCCATCGCCGCGGAGACTGCAGGCGAAGACACACTTGAGCCGATGGAGAGAAACGAGAACGAAAGCGGAGAAGGAGGCGTGATGTTCCGGCAGCCGCCTGGGCCTTCGGGCACTGGAGGACCCGCATGGAGCACACGGCTCAGCAGCAAGCCTGCGAAGTAGCACAGCTACACCGAACTGTCGCATAGATGGCAAACATGCTGGAGACGCACACTGCACTGCAGGAGGCGCAGTGACGAGGGATGAAATCGTGGTTGGAGGAAAACGAGACAATGCGGAACGCATACCACCAGGATGACCTACTGTGTGGTGAGGGCATTACAGACATGGTTGCAAGAGTGGTGGCTGCTACAGAACGGGACCGGAAAGAGGAGATCGGCCTGGAGGCCTCGATACACGCAGACCTGACCCAGACAGGCAGACCAGAGAAGCAGGAGGAGCGCCAACAGCTGCAGCCTGGGAGGCAGCTCAAGTCAGTGCCAATGCTGAAACCAAAACCACACCCAATGCCAAAGCCAGAGCCAGCACCAGCACCGAGACCAGCGCCAACACCGAGGCCGAGAACCACATTGGCGCCGAAAGTGGCGATGTCAGCAGCACCGACAGCGACCAGATGATGGGAGATGGTCCCACCACGAAACCAAAAGAGGTCGGGTAGCCCAGCCCCAGCCCCGACGACAAGAATGAGGATGGGAGACAGACGCTTAATTCTAAGGAGAGACGAGAGTGTGCCACTCCCCAATATGATGGACCACGAAATTGCGTCAGCGATCAACAGAGTGCTGTTCCACCAGCAGGCCCTGGCAAACATCAGGATAATGAACGCAAGGAGGATTGTGAAGTGCGCGATCATGGCAATCACACACCTGAATGCGACAGCGGAGATGGCTATGCGGTACCGCGACGTCATCATCACGGCAGCGAGCACTGTCAACAGCGGAGTCGTGGATGTTGAAGAAAACGAGACCTAGGAAATGCTAAAGATCCATACAGTACCCCTCGTGCGGTACATGGGAAAAGGCACAGATGGCCTGCAGAAGATGGGGGAGGAATTTGAAGCGGAGAACGAGGGCATTGCGATCCCCACCTACGTACGATGTCTGGAGAACCTCCGCACCATCAGAGATACGAGGTAGAACAGAGGGATCGCCGCGTCATCGCTAGTCTTCGTCGTAAAGTGACACAAGGTGGCAGAGAGCTTAACAAGAAAGGCATCAAGGCGGCGGAAGAGTGGTACCGAGTTGAGGCCTTCACCGGTGTGGGCCCTGACAGTTGGTGTGAGCTCTGCGGTGGATGGAGCCACATGGAGAATATGTGCAGCAACAAGCCCAAGTGTGGCTACTGCTGAGGCAATCACCGGACAAGCGACCACTAGTGCAATGTAGTGGGGTGTACAGCGAAGCAGGGATCACTCTGCCGCCACACGCTGGAGAAGTTCCCCAATTGCAGAGGAAATCATATTCCGTGAAGTAGCAGGTGCGCTAAGAAGACCGAAGCCGCCAGAGCGGCACGGCAGACCAGACAGACGGGAACAGCAGGATGGGCTTCCACGAATGAAGCTACGCACACTGCAAAGGGGACGAATCAAGTGGTGCTTGGTCACAGACCTAGGGGAGGAGGGGCAGCAGATGGCAGAAGGGAGGAGAAGGCTGATGCGGAGGAAGAGGAGGCAACGGGGGAGGCGAGAGTTGTCATGATGACTGAGACCGAGATCGCGACTACAACCGTGACTGAAACTGAAGCGCGAGCCCTAGCTACCAATGCATAGAGTGATCCAGCACAATTGCGCAAGGTCGTACGAGTGGACCTTTGCGGCGCTGGACATGGGAGTCGAACGCAGGGCGGACGCAGTGTGCTTGTAAGAGGCACCGAGTGAAAAAGGAGGTATTGCGATCAGCCATTCAGCCTACGAAATATGAAAAAGAAAAAGAGTTTGGACTGCGATATAGAGAAGGAGCAGTCTGGTGGATGATGAGCGGACGGATTTGAGTAGAGGTGCTAATGACGATGTCGTTGCTACAGACGTCAGGCGGAGAGGGGAGACGACAATGAGGATGGTCAACATTTCTGATCACAAAGACATGTAATCTGGAGAGAGACCGGCGCGGAAGTTGAACTGGCGCAGAGTCATTCGGCAGGGTGGCACTGTCCTTGCTGGAGACTTCAATGCCCATAGCGCACGATGAGACCCAAGATGCCAAGTGCAGCGGGATGCTACGTTCTGGGAAGACGTGATTGACGAAAATGGACTGGAGATTGGAAATGATCGGAGAGCCACCGACCACAGGACATGAGAAGGTCATGAGGGCGAGTCGGTATTCGACCTGATGCTGGCGAATTGTTCAATAACAAAGTGGTCCAGACTGGCTGACGACCACGGCAAGGGATCCGACCACGAGGTTATAGAATGGGAGGTGGAAGCAGACCGACAGGAGGAGGCGGACCACGAAAGCGTAGTACGGTGGAATTTAGCTGCAATGACAGAGGAGGACGCGGAAGCGGCGGAGAAGCTATGGAGAGAGCTAGAGAAAGAGAGAACTGACCTGCATGCAGAGTTCGCGTCAGACGAGGTGGAGCAAGAGGCTGCATGGTGTCAGGAGGCAATGGGCAACGTTCTCGATGCCACGGCAAAGAAAATCAGGATCTGCGCCAAATCAAAGAGGTGGTGGAACGCCGACATCAAGAAATGATGGAAGGCATTCAGAAGAGAGAAAAGGAGAAGACGGAACTCGGAAGAGGCCGCCAGGGCGAAGGCTGAACTGCAGAAGTCAAAATGACAGTCCAAAAGAGAAGTGCCAAGCGAGTACTTGTATAACCTGAGCGGGGCCGAGGTAAGGTGAGCAGCACGATATGCGAACCCTTGGGCGGGCACGACCGTGGAAGCCTTAACAGACAGAGACGACAAGCAAGCAAACACATTACTAGAAAATGAGGAGATACTAAGGCGTGAGTCTTGTCCTCCGAATGAAGACGACCAGTACAAAGAGCTACCTCCCGCGGGAAGCGCACACACACGTGTCACAGAGCACACAGATGAGCGAACCCTGTTTTCTCAATCGGTCAAAAAATAACCGGGGCCACACATGCTGCCGTTTGGCGCCATACGGCTGCTCTGGAAGTTGTACATAGAGAGGATCGCGAGGCTAACGAAGGCGGCCATTCGCACGGGGAGGCATCGAGTTGTATGGAAGCGGGCTAGTGGAGTCGTGATTGGCAAGCCTGGCAAAGATGACTACACGCAGCTGGAGGCCTATCACTCCATATAGCTGTTGAGCTGCATGGGAAAAGTGGGCGAGAAAGTAGTCGCTGAGCTGCTGCCAGAGGAAGCCAAGAGAAGAGGACTACTGAGCAATGGACAATTCCGAAGCAGAAAAGGACGGTGAGCCATCGATGCAGCGGCCATCATCATCGACAGAGCTCCCGCAGCCTGGAAGAACGGCCACATAACAGGCATGCTTCTCATGGACATTAAAGCAGCCTTGCGAAGCATGGCGAAAGGAAGACTAGTCAATTTAATGAAGGTCAGGCAAATGGACGGAGACCTAATACAACCGACTGAGAGCTTTCTCTTGCAGAGAATGGTGGAGATGATAATCGACGGCAACGCAATGGAAAGACACCCAGTGGAAGCGGGGGTTCCGCAGGGCTCACCTGTGTCACTGATCCTCTTCGCAATCTACACCTCAGGACTGATCAAATCGGTTGAAGAGTAAGTATCAGAAGCCGCAGGGCTATCCTTTGTAGATGACTTGGGCTGGGTGGCGACCGGCTGCGATGTCAACCATGTCGTCACGATACTTGAGAGATGCGCAACAATGAGCATCGACTGGGCGAGTAAACAAGGGCTGCATTTCGACACCACAAAGGTGGAGGCGGCGCTGTTCACACGCAGACGGGGCCATAGGACACAGCTCCGGCCAACACTGATATCACCGATAAGAGTTGGGAACGGGATCATACGATTCAACACACAGGCAACACACTGGCTAGGCATCTGGATGGATGCACAAATAACGTTTGAGGAGCAGCACAACCGATGCATGAAGAGGGCCAGGGGAGGAGAAGCTAGACTGCGAACCCTGACCAAGACATACGGCGTTGTTCCGGAGAGAGTAAGGGCCCTCAAGGTGGCGTGCGTCCAAGTGGTCGCACTATATGGGAGCGAGCTCCGGTGGGACCCCAGAGAAGTGGTCAGGTGAGACGACCTCCAACCCCTACTCAATCGACAAGCCAGGTCCATCCCCGGCGCGCTGCTGACGACCCCACAGGGCACACAAATGAGAAAGTCAGGTCTCACACCGGCGCCGGTGATCTTAGGCCCCAGACAGCAGCGATTCACAGCGAGACTAGCAAACTCATGCAGTAGCAAGCTGAAGGAGGTACACCACAACCCCTCCTCCGGTGCACCGATATGCAAAGATATCATGGAGGAGAATGAGCATGGCCGGACGACGGACGGCACGGATTGGCCGCTCCCGGGCGAAGAATCAGTGGTCAGGACCACCATACTGGACGACAGGACCACAGCCAAGAACACCACACAACGCTGGGCAAGACAGATAGAAGCCAAAGTCGGAGCAGGGGTCTGGATGTGGTGGACTGATGGATCGCGCTCAGACGATGGCCGAGTGGGAGCCGCAGCAGTGTGTAAACACCGAAATGAATGGAGGTCTTGCCGCAGCTTTCAGGGCACTGGCCGTATGGAGGTCTTGGACGCCAAACTGTGGGCGATCGGACTCGAGCTTGACGTGGCGATCGAGAAGAGAGACACATTGCAGGAGCATGGAGGGAAGATGGTGGCAGTATTCAGCGACTCACAGGCCGCGATCCGAGGAACGGCACACCTGGAGCTGGGCCCAGGGCAGCGACTGGCGAGGTGGATCAACAGAAGAGCGCGGATTCTCCATGCCCACGGCATTGCAACCGAGATCCACTGGGTCGCGGGCCACTCCGGCATCCCCGGGCACACTGAGGCAGACCGCCAGGCAAACTTAGCCCAAGATGCGAGCAGAAACACAGTGATAGAGCGGCCATAAACTTCGGCCTCGAATAGGGCTAGACGATTCTCCGAAGGACGATCAGCAGCCAAGGCGAAGTGGGAGGCCGACAGCTGCAGTAAGCACTTCAGCTACAGACTCATGGGCAAGGCGGGGACCAAGAGACCTATCCCGATGACAAGCGTAAAGTTGCTAGCCACTGGATTCTACCGACTGAAGTCCAGGCACGTGCCCACTGGAGTTTACCTGAAAAGATTCGGCCACCGTGATGACGACAAGAGCTGGTGGTGTGGAGAGACAGCGTCCCAGACGCAGGAGCACCTCTTCCGCTACTGCTGCCGGTGGAAAGATCACCAGAAAGAACTGTGGAACGCGGTGGGGAAGGCGACGGGCTGGAAAGTGGGCAGATGCCGACATGTGCAGATCCCAGAGCTGTTTTCCATAGAAGAGTACAACCAAGCAGTGATGGACTTCCGGGCAGCCACTGAGGTCGGGAAGTTCCCGCACAAAGTGAAGTAGCCGTAGAGAGTGGGCTCAGGGCTGGGGAGCAGCTGGGGCGGTAACGGGGTTTGACCTTTCTTTCTTTCTTTCCTTCTTTCCAATTGTCTTTCACTCAGTTCACCTGTTCATTTGTCAGCGGGGACAAAGGGTAGCGGGGGGGAAGCTCTGCCATCTAGCTGGCTCGCCTTGCGGCGGAGGGGGTTATTAAGGTCCTGTCATACTCTAATTAGAGGGAATACAGTATGATTCAAACAATGCAGAAGATGATTTATTAGCATCACTAGAGTTGTACAACGGAAATCAGTTGCTCCCGACCTAACCCGAGATAGATGGAATCAGAGATGATAGCGATTAAAGTAGAGCCGATAGTGATAGATGATGCGGACGACACATAGTCGTCTAACTGCTAACGAAGATAAGATAAGAGACTTAGACATGATTATATTGGCAAGAGATATCGCGTAATTGCGGAGATACAGGTTCCGAACTCGGACTCGAATAGTGATCACAATTTTCTCCATGTACCCCCCACTCATGTCAGTTATATTAATCAAATTAGAATGAAAACCCTCACATCAATTGCTTTTGAAAGTTAGCTCAAGTTTTGGTTGCGGCAAGTATGAGGTATTAAGAAGTAAATAATTCTATTCATCAGTTTGTCTGCTGCACTATCTATGTTCGCAGCATGTGATGAGGCTTGTACCAATCTATTCCATCTCAGCACCAACAGCTAATCCGCTTCATCACCTGGACAAATCAGTGTCCTTCTACCATACACATCACCCCTGCCATCTCTAGAGACACCTCTAGCGAATAATGGAAAGCTTGAGAATAGACCTCTCATATCAGTGGATAACTTCATATATCACCTCGTTCAGCGTACATATGGTTGTCAGATTGCCATCCCCAGCTCACATACCACCAGGAATATCATCACCCTACGAAGACATTCCCGTCGACCATAAATTGTATACTTCATCTCTAAACAGCTCAATGGTAACATTAAATCATTTTTGTGGTGGCTAGTATTGTGTCTTTGGAGATTTCATCCCGGATTTTATAGGAGGTCTGGTTATTGGATTTATCACAAGTTACGGTGGTGGCTTTGCCGCCCTTTGGAGGTACTGAGATAGATCATCTCCAGCTCAACTCCCAGGAATACCTTACCCCTGGCTGTCAAGTGCTTGGAGGGTACCAAAAGTTTGGCACACTGCCAGATATGATATCAAGTCCTGGCAGCCATTTCGCTGTGCTAGAAGATATAATGATAATCTAATGACAGCTATAACTTGATTCGTGTGAAGGAAAATAGTTGAATGCACCACCTGGTCTCTCTACCAAATACCACATATATGGTGCCAGGCCACCCTCCACATCAATGACTGTCTGTATCCAAGTGAATATTCTACTGAATAGACTATCCAGCCACTCTGTTGGTTGTTTCTGTTGAGGGTCATTATGGTGGAGAAGAGGGATGGAGAAAGGAATCAAGACGACAGAAGCAAAGGGAGTGAGGCTCTATGACTTACTCAACTGCCACTGTTATACCCTAGGATTTATAGTGGTAAATCAGTGGATCTAGAAGGCTGAAGCCCTATTTTCAACATTCCACTACACATTGTGTAGCGTTGTAAGGGAATTCTGGAGGGAGCAGATTTAGCTCGAGGAGCATAAGAACATGGAGACCGGATTTGACCACACCCGCAGCCTTAAGGAACCACACATATTGTGTTACGGGGGTATTAAGCCACGTTTCAATAAAACACTTTATTAACTTAAATACAGCCGCCTAACAAAACTTCTTTTTCTTTCCTCGTCTTATCCTAAGACTCAACCTCTTGTCCTTATACAAGAGCTCCCACTAGAAACAATCCCCGTTTTCCGTCTGGTCGTGCGTATGGCTCGTATCGATAAACTCCTCGAAAGGTAACAGCCCCTCGTTTACGAACCGACAAACGTCGTACGTGATGCCAAGAATCCCGGCCGAGTGTAAGGTCCAATATAGACCAGAAGTATTCCTGGTTTCCTCGTAAAAAAGAAACAACTCTCCTAGTTGTCGGACGAGATGATCGTGTGCCGTGCGTCTCTTCAATTGTCTCAAGGTATACATATAAAATGAATTCACTTATTGGGAGTAGTGAAGTAATGATGAAGTTTGTGTAGAAATCTTAATAATATTTTAAGGTGTTCTTCGCTGGTAATTGTCTGACTGTGGATTGCTGCTAGAGCTTGGTTCTTCTCATTGTCGGGGAGACAATGTGAGTCTTTTATAGTCTTTTCGCTGGCTCAAGTTTGGCCGCTACTTCCTTGACTATGACAATGGTTTTGCTTGATAGCGTGCTCGGGATACTGTCCCGGTCTCCGCCACGAGTTCCCTTTAGGTTATCGTGTTCATGCATGATTGGTTTCAAAGCGTTACGCTCCTCGTATGAGGCCATCATCATGTAAGATATCAAACGCAACTTATGACAACTCATAACTTCAAATACGACATCTTGCTTATCATTCGTTCAGTAGTTGGAACGTCTGACGTCATATGACACGATCAGCGCTTTATCGCAATATAATAATAACATGAAGTTATTAATGCCTCACCATACCAATTTGGCTATTCGGGATTGCGTCAGAGATTTACGTCCGCGACCAACGGATACTCTGCCAACGTAGATTATGACACCCTCTCGGGTTGCGATCCATACTAACTCAAAAGTTATGAGCAGTGTTCGCTCCAGGCCTCTTATCTTCGGCCAATGCCATTAATCCCTCACGCACTACAAGCTTAGGATCCGGACTTCCGTGATCCGGGGAGTGCGCGCATTATTCCCTATCTCTGAGAAATAGAGTGCGACGATCCCACTTAATCGCTCATTGTATAACGCGTGCTGCACACTTTACTTTCCATCGTCATAATGTGTTGTCCCGCTATCGAAGGTTGAGTAGGTGTAACTAATAATCATGTGCACCGCTGATGGTTTTTCACATCCCGGTCATGGCGACATAATTGCATCATCTTGCGAATCCGCTTGATAAGTCTGCACTTATCAAATCAGTACATACGGCTCAGATGTAATCCCGCTAAGGACCGTCTGACTGATCACATGAGCTGATGCGCAAGAAGGTGTTTTGCTTCGTGACCAATGGTATCACTTCCAAATGGTAGTCACGTGTACTTGCTTCAGACAACATGTATCATTACCGCTGTCGGGGGAGAACCCCTAACATATTGCATGGATCAACAAAAGCTCAACATGAGTACATGTAACCAAGAGCTGGAAAGAATAAAGTGTGTATTTCATTGTGCGGTAAAATGATATATTGGCATAAGTACAAATTGACCATTGCCTGCACAATGTGTAGCTGCATGTATGCACAACTCATAGTACGCTTTCCGTGGACCTTGGCACAATGTGCATTCTATTATCATCAACAGTCCATCTATCAAGATGTGCACCTGGGTCTGTGAAACTTTATATGACTGGTGGCCAGAGATGGATGTATACCTGTGTTAACTACATGGCTGTTATAGCAGTACAGAGTCCACTGGAGAGTCTGAAGGTATTTGAACACCATATCAGAGCCTACTCTGAAGCCTGCTTGATATCAGACTTGTAAGCCTGCTTCATAGCCTGCTTCAGAGCCTGCTTGATGTCCGCATCACAGCACAATGCTTGAGAGCTGCAACTGAGAGATGTATTCATTGGGAGGAGTTGAGTTTTGCTCACCATGGATTTGGCCAAATAAAATCTCTGAGTTTTAACAAGGTTTGACATGAATGTTGATGAACTGAATTCATTTGTCTTAGTGCTTCTGGTACTATGATCACCATCACCAACTCTATCATCATCACTATCATCATCACTATCATCACCATGGCCATCATACCATTGCCATCATCACAATCAACCCTGGACTGAATGTGCACACATACACCTACAATCTGTAGGCTGTGGGCAGCAGATTTTGCTAGAAAATCTGAGTCTCAAGATCCAATTTGCTCCTTTTTCTGCAGAATCTAAAATTGTGATTGTCAATACCATAACTATGAGGCATTGTGAGATTTCATTGTGGTGGGCACAATAAAGATATGATTCAAACATCAATATTGATTGACATTATGATTTCTACCACGATATTCCACCTGCTACCCACTCTGCATTATCTGCTGCCTGGTGCCTGGTGGCTGCATGTCTGCAAGTCTCTTGGACAAATACCACAAGGCATATATGGGCACATATAGTCCGGTGAATTTGGGAGTGTCTTGCCTGTTGCAAGTGAATTTGGAAGCAGAGAGCCAAGTAGGCTGGGAGTGTATCATGTAATGCAATTGGGAACATACTTGAAAGCATGCTTGGACGTATGCTTGAGAGCATCTTAGAAGCCTACATAGAAGCATATAGGGCTGCAAGTATACCATCATGTGCAATTAGGAGCATTGTTGAAAGCATGCTTAGTGTCACGGCGCAGATAGGCATGAGAATATTTAGGGATAACGGAGGGTGATTTCTGGTGGTGTTGAAGGAATTGTGTTACGGAAAGGCGGAGACGTTGGAAGACGCGGAGGATGCGGCCAGAGGGTGGCGGTATAATTTAGTAAGATAAAGAAGTAGTTTGAGGTGTTGCGACGTCGGGCGATATGGCGTGGTTGTTACGATAAGGAATGGTGGAAGGGTGTGTAAGATCATGGGATAAGATTCGGATGGTACATCGAAGCATGGAAGATGGTTCGAGGGCGGTAGACGAATTGTATATAAAGAGAGTGTTTTGGTGTTGGAGGATTTCCTTCTCTTCTCTCTGTACTCGTTCTCTTGTATAGCAAGCAATAGTACGATCTTGAAAAGATATTCTGATCTTTGTCCCTCGATACGCACTTTGAGTTCAGTTTTGCAACATCCATATCACCTGCGCCAGACCCCGCCCGTTACACTAGAACGAGTCTTCTATATACGCACCTGATAGCGGATGTTTTGTCAACATTGCCTGACTCCTTGCTTTGATTTGTGTTGGTATCTTTTCGAAGAAACTGATAGTTATATTTCGATCTGCGGTTGTTGCAGTTACGAATTCAGACACTTGAATGTGCCTGCATCCCTCGAACGGTTGTAGGTATTGTTACGAACCCTGTTCTCCCTCATATTGGGTATATCTAGGAACCGAATGTCGTTGGATCCATATTTGCAACGATTGCGTTGATATCCGCAGACAGCTTACCGGATTTGAGATCCGACATTACCCTCACCGATCCCCATACTCGAATGCAAAAATACGACAGTAATTGTACCTCCCGAACGAATTGGTTTGATCTTGCCGGCACGTACTGTACACTGTCCGAACCTGAACCCTTGAACGCCTTCGAAAGCATCGAAGGATTGTTAAATACAGAGGTAGATGATCTCTGCCTTCCCGCTTATTTTTGGGAACAATCAGATACTTTATCCCGTTGGAACCTCTATTGGACAGAGGCTGCCGCATACGGAGGAGGCTTAGAACTTGACGATCCAGTATTCGGAAATAGCTGGACCAAGTATTGGGGAGCCCACTCCTGGTTTAATTGCGAAACAGATATTCCCTGTTGGTGCGAAGGACACGATTGTTGCGAAACCCACGAGACTGAGGGACACGCACCAGCAGCAGCAGAAACAGCAAAGTCCCTTGAGATTCCTCTAATTGTTGTCGAACCACCGACACCTACTCCTTCTGAAATCGACCGGTTTAATTGGCACTGGTAGATGTGCTTGATCCGCTGCAATGTCCGCATCACAGGAACCCCGAGCGGCCCTGGTGTCAGTACAAGACCAGGTAACCATCAATCGGATTCTCGACACAAACCTCGGAGAAACCACAGATACAGAGAGCATCGAGCTATTAATGGTAACACAACAGGTCCTGAGCAGGGTGGCACAGTATTCGCAACCGGTACGGGAAATACAACAAGTGTGCAGTCACCCCGCGGAGATTGCAGACCTGCGGAATCAAATAACTATCCTCCAGGCACAGGCCCAACCCCCCCCGCTCGTATACGATCATACCGATTACGAGACACAATTGACGACCCTCCGGAACGAACTGGAGGTAGCCCGACAAACCCCCCGGACAGTGGGGACAGACGAAGACCTGAGGAGGGAGTTGGACGATATGATCAGGGACGCCCGCGAAGCCAGCGAGGAAGGTCGGAATTTGAGGACGCAGTTAGCGAATGCGCTATCCTTAGCCGCACGGGTAGCGCCTCCAGCCCCCCACCAACCCGAAGACAGAGGACAGAAATTTCCCCACTCCCCGGACTTTTCAGGGACGGATCGAACTCAGTTGAGAGGCTGGATCGCGCAACTCCGAATGGTCATCCGCCATACACCCAGCAGGTTCCCCGACGAACAGGCGAAGATGAGGTACGCCTTCAACCGCCTGAGCGGAATTGCCCTGAAACAGATATTGCCACACGTCCGCGACAACGGGGAAATCGGGCTGGAAAGCCTACCAGCTTTTATACAACTCCTGGAAGCAGCTTTTGTGGACCCCGACCGAGTAGCCACCGCAGAACGGAATATGAAGGAAATTAAACAGAAGAACCGCGAGTTCTCTCTGTATTATGCCGAGTTCCAGGTTATAGCGGCCGATCTGGATTGGAATC
>Ga0307515_10012749_pt1 | contig 15784 bp, 9 predicted proteins | sample 17_EM_MG_FD_194513 | JGI IMG/M metagenome (GOLD analysis project Ga0307515, IMG submission 194513) | Populus trichocarpa ectomycorrhiza microbial communities from riparian zone in the Pacific Northwest, United States - 17_EM | ecosystem: Host-associated > Plants > Roots > Unclassified | place... | reverse complement strand
GGGTATTTTATAATTTATACGGGCCGCATCGGAGCCCCTATTGTTTGATACTCCGCTGCGCGTCGTCATGACGGCCTCCCTTCAAGCTGACGGCGCGTCATGACGGCTTCCCTTCAAGCTGACGGCACGTCACGATGGCCTCCTTCAAGCTGACGACGCATCTCAAGCTGACGGCGTGTCAAGACGGCCTCGTTCAAGCTGACGGCGTGTCGTGACGGCGTCATTCAAGCTGATGGCCCATCTCAAGTTGACGGCGCGTCATGACGGCCGCCCTTCAAGCTGACGGTGCATCATGACGGGCTCGCTTCAAGTTGACGGTGCGTCATGACACCCACCATTCAAGCTGACGGCGCGTCATGACAGCCATCATTCAAGCTGACGGCGCGTCGCGACGGCCTCCCTTCAAGCTGACGGCGCGTCGCGATGGCCTCCCTTCAAGCTGACGGCGCGTCACGACGGCCTCCCTTCAATCTGACGGCGCATCATGACGGCCTTCCTTCAAGTTGACAGCTTGTCATGACGATGCTGACGCGCCGTCAGCTTCTACACCTTGCGATTTTCTCTCAAATTATTCAGACCATGTAAATTATATAATGAATTATATATATATATTCAAACTACTCTGTAGTGTATACAAAAAATTATTGCGCCCTCAAGGGCCCGTACGAAAGGGGCCATGAGGACAGAGAGATGAGGACGGCGTCAGCATTTATGCTGACTGCTGACTGCTGACTGCTGACTGCTGACGGCGGACCCCTTCAGGGGGGTAAATCTACTAGGCAGTTCAGGGCCTGAGAGGCCCCGGATTAGAGTGCCCGAGGTGCTAACTACGGGGTAATGGGGCATACTAAGTAAGCGCCACTTCTCCGTGAACCAGTCAGATCAATATCGCTTTGCCCTTGCCACGGAACCACAACCCGAATGTTGAACTAGTAAATTATTCAAATATGGCAGGGTTGTTGACCATTGATTGCGATTCGGAATTGCTATTCATGCAATGTCAGAATAGAAACCACAAATTTACGAAATGTGCCAAAGAGTGCCTAAATATACCACATACAGTAGACCTTGTGGAAACAATGGACCTTCTGCAACTCCTCGTGCATATGGTTCGCTTCCCTTACCCGTGTGGAGATCACACCACGGTATTCAGGGAACTCGGTATCGTCAAACCACTGAACAAACTCGCAAAGCTTAGGGATAATTGGAATGAGTCGGTAGGGCGGAGCTGCATCGAGGAGCTTGCAAAGTGCCCGGAACACAAATTCCTCATTAACCTTTGGTCCAACCAAATTCAGCGGCCCTGCCTTTCCCTGTCCTGCTCCTTCTGTTTTTCTCCCGGGCTGCTGTGATAAATGGAGTGACCATGCCATCGCCATCCAATCCAACCCGCTAAACTCTGAATCTGTTCACTCCGGTTCTTGTTCCTCTTTGTGGAAATATTCCCATGTGAGAATCCGCTTCAGCTCATTCTCTCGTGTCATTGACTCTTTGTCTCCCCGTGGTCTTAGCAATGGTCGGCGCGACAAGGTGAAGAAGCCTTCAGCAAAGGATTGTCTCCATTCGACTGAGAGTGTTTCGTACCCACCCATAAATATTTCTAGTATTGCCCACCCCGTCCACAGTGAATGGTCCGGCAATATAAAGTTGAACGCCGCAGATACAGCTGTGGAGAGGCAACAAGATGGGGCTGGGGAGGCAGAATAGGATATCGCAGTCTTCATGTAGTACTCCAGAGCTACAGAGGAGATGGAGAGCTCTCGGGATTCCAGGAATGACTCCAGGAGGACGAACTCTGTGTATTGGGAGACCATTCCCTGTGTGTATCGCAGAAGGGACAGCGCTGCAATCATATTGTGGATTCGGTGGTCATGAAGGGACCACATCGGTAGACCTGATCCATCAGGAATGTCCAGTCTGGCAACCACTCTTGCGGCCAGCCTCAGCCAAGGACTCCCCAATCGAGGAATCATGCTCTTCAAGCTCTCTATTGTGTCATAAAACACGTGGTTGGCAAGTATGAACACAATGGCAAAGAAGTTTGGATCTGGGGTCTCACGAGCTCCAAGCTGAAGGTCATAGCTTTTGAGCAGTTCTTCAAGGTGAAGGTCAAAGTTTTCGAGCAGATTTTCCTTAGAAGCGTTATCCCAATGGCGTACGGAGGAATGGATTATTGGTATTAAGTCTTGTGTCTGAGGCATCACGAGTATCTTGCTAATGGCGGAGAGGCTATCACCTTCCATAACCGGAGCAATGGCAGTGAGGGCGGAGGTATAGAGGGGCAAATTACCCTTTGCTGTTATGACAGTGAGGTACTGAACTGCTAAATGATATGAATTTTGCCGTATGAGGACAAGGATGACCAGGAAGAGCAGGGAGATGAACTGCTCGTGATAGTGGGAAGGGATGTCTTCAAACCAATTGGTAAATAGAGGGGGGTTTCGAGTATTTCGAAGCAGCCATGGGTATTCACGACTGCGAGTGAGAATGTTTCGCCGATTGACATATTCTGAAGAACATGACACGGCGGCGAGTGTGACCACAGCTTCAAGGCATGCATTGCCAACGTAGCGATAGTTCGAAAGGATCGCTAGACATATCCCAATCAAAAATGGTTCCCTTTCTGGTCGCTCGCTGCCGCTACGGAGCTCTGACATCGTCCATAAGAGCCATAGTGATTCTTGTCCTGGCCCCACGCTTCGCGTCACATGTGTGAGGTCGGACTCCGCTAGTCTCAAATGCCGAATGTCATCGCTGTTCCAACTGCATTCGATGTAGTCAGAAGCAGCAGCTACAACTTGAGCCAAGGGAATATTGGAGGTTTCCATGCGTCGAATGAGATCTCGTACTATGGAGATGCCGACACAATTCAGGTACCATCCGTCAAGCACACGCAACGAAACTGCTACCATTGCAACTAGCATGGCTGGAGGGCAGTGTGAGAAGTACTCTTCATCATACGCCCCCGAAAGAATCCAGGAAGGCAGGACGAATAATGGTGGAGTGCTAAGTGTCGCGCTACCCGCAACCTGCCACACAGATGACTGCAGTGCTTCGCTTTGTTGGGAATCCGGGGCACCGTTATGAATTCTCCTCAAGACTGATGCTACCGTGGAAAGCTGTACTTCATCCATTCGTATTTCTTCAATTGGGTAATCAAAGCGGCTCTCTGGATAGGGGCGCGATTTACGAAGGATGATCTGGATCGACCGGCGGACACGACCTAGCGCTGTTGCTGGCGTACTATCGATATTTGGTTCTGGGAACTCATCGATATGTGGGCAGAAATAAGCGTGCACACGTTGGTACACCATGGCCAAGGTGCGCGAAAGAGGAGAACGGAACGGCGAGGAGGTAACAAACACAGATATGGACGTCGTCATCGTGTAATAGCAGATCCCAATCCCAAGGATCGCTGTGGTCACACCAAACGAGGGTGTACTGATGTGAAAAAGAAACAAGACAAGACCGATGGAAAATAGAAGAAGAGATATCTGGATGAGAAATGGTAGAACTCCAACCATCTCCGGGAGCTTCCAGCGCTCCATCCCGAGGTACCGGAATTCACGCGTCTTCGCTCGTTGTTCTGGGAGAGACATCGCTTGTAAACCGCGGTCGAATTCGCGTACCCAGCTTTTGATGAGCATGGCGATGAATGCGGCCAGAATCATCACTCCGAGACTGGCATAGAAGAGAGCATTGACGATGACGATGTGTTCAGGGGGGGAGAATTCGGGGGCGACATATGGCCCAAGGCTCGAATTACGCATCATGTGTGTTTGGTAAATGAGGACATCTTGTATGATATCCATCGGGTCTGGCTCGAGGCGACCGAGGAGTTCAATCAGGAACGAACTCAAGAAACCTGCAAACAATGCGGCCTGACAACGCATCAACTCAGGCTGGCGCCGAAAGGAGGTAAGACCTACGAAGATGAGTATGGTGTCCATTTGTTCAAGCCATTCTTTTTCGCGCTCGCGGTCGATGATCTCCATTCCTGGAGTTCTCATATTAGATGATGTCCAGATGTGGGTGCATAAGGTTTAACGCGCCTTCATTATAGTACTCCCAGGCGGTCTTGAGTGTCTTCGGTTCGTCTGGATAACACAGATGTATGAGAAATATTGATAAGTAGATGAGGGAACGAGCTTGCCTTGTGGACTCGTAGGAAACGGGGAGCCTTGCTCTATAAGAGGACATTAGCATGTGTGGCTAACTAGGATCAGATGTGGGCTGCCTTGTTTCATTTTCTTGGTAAGAAGCGACATGGTGTGAGCGGGTAAGCTCGATTGACGGGCGCTTAATACGCTCGTCCTTTTTTTCTTTTTTCTTTTTTCTTTTTTGGGTGGGAAAGGGAGGGCCGGAATGCGTCATGCACCATAACGCCTGAGCGCCGTGTGGAGGACTCCATCAGGGCTCGCCAATAGGCTTAAGGCCTTTGGACGGGAGTACCCTGTGTCCTGGCCCCTAAAACCCCCTTCTCCAGTGTTCCCAATTGACTTGTGGGCCCGTTATCGGGTCGAACTTGGTCAACTTTTCTTCCGCCCGCAGCTTCTTTCGCTTCTTTCGCTTCTTTACTTTCTTGTCTTCTTCCATGAAGCGCGTCGCGTTCCAGGCTTGTCCCGCTCTTGGCCAGTCGCCGCGTCGCGCAACTGTTCGCGTTGCATCTGCAGCCAACCCGAAAGTCGATCCCATGCGCCGACAGCCGCATCCCACACGCCGCCTTGCGTGATCTCGACGTGACGGTGAGAATGGATGCGTCGTTTCGTGGACGAGTGAGCCGGTGAGCAGGCGAGTTGTAGCCACTCAAGTGCGAAAACTACTCGTTTCTTACTACAATGCTCCATCAATCCAAGCTGATTGGCCCTGGTGTTCACTGATGAGATAGGACGATAACGATATAGTCCTCGCCCTTCACTGCATCCTCGCCCAGCTGCGATCCGCAGAAGTCGGGATTACGCGAGCCTTCCCAGTCGCACCACCACTAGCACGCGTGGTACGAATGCGAATGTGCACGGTCTGGGCATCGGCGTCACCACCAGAATTCGAGCACCGGTCCGTGTCGACCCCCACAGGTCCAAGTCGGCCGGCCAGCCACGAAATAGCAGCAGTAACCCCTCGTGCAGCTCAGCACGTCTCTCCCTCCCCTCGCTACTTTCCCATCTGCCAGTGGATCGATGCGTTTCGTCCTACACCACCAAGGGCGTTACTCCAACACCCCATTCAGCTTCTCTTTCAATAGTCAATTTAAACAACAACAGCAGGAGTAGGAGCAGCAGGGCATTGATGGGGGATCGGCAGCTTCACTTCGCTCCCGTTCGATGAGTCGTCCACCCCGACTCCCGCACGGCCGGAGGCGCACAGGACCGCGTCCCTCCTGTTTAGACCGCTGTGGACGAATCTGGCGGCCGATTCGCGCGGTATGAGGAAAACCGTGTGCCCGTGTCTGGAGGAGAAAGCGGCGGGCTCGATCCGTTCAACCTCGGGCGGATGCGCCGTATCAGGCGTTTGGAGGATCTGACTCTGCTACTGCTGCATCTACGTTTGCTACCTCTGCTGCTGGAGCTGGAACCGAGGTCATGAGCACAGTAGATTTGCGTCGATCCAAATATCCAGCCAGGGCTTGTCGGCAGTCCGAACTGAGTAGGAGAGCAACGGCGCGGACCTTGGGCATATTCCGCAAACCGGGAGTAGATATGGTTCTTGTGGCACGGCGAGTCAAGGCACTGCTGGGCGGATGTGAGCAGAAGGTTCGGCTCGTCTGCGGCTCCTGCGCACATTATTGAGAGTGACCCCGCATGCGCTGGTGTCGGGCCTATTCGCTCTCGAAGGAGAAGGGCAGACCCAATGCACGAACTGCAAGACCGCCCTATGCCGCTCTGGAGACGTGACCCACAAAGCCAGCCGCTGTACAATGCGTGTTGCTTGTTCTTCGTGAGTGTTCTCATGCATATTAGTTGTGACTGGGAATCATGCTGGACCTTGTCTTTTTGCCTGGGCAGAAACTCCACGGCGTGACGGACATGATCACGAAAGCGCAGTTGCAATGGAAGTAGCATTGCAACTAGCTCAAGAAAGTTGGTACTGACTCTCACCGCTACAAGCACCGTTCTTGGCATCGCCAACGCCAAAGGCGCAACTCCATATCAGCGCCGCAGGGCTACCCCCGCCGACACGACCTCCAGTGATGTCGGGACCCCATCGATCTCTCCATGAAACGACGGCGATACTCGAGTGGCAGCATCAGCCTAGCGCTTCCTCCCTCAACTCGACTTGCGAACAATTCAGTCTGGGCCCAACCCTCAATAACGGCTCGACTTTGAACCCAGCCAAGGTGCCAATAGACCTGTCTGTATCTGAAGCACTCCATCATGGACATGTGTTTGGATGACCATGATACCGCTCCGGCCCACGCTCCTTCCACTCTCGTAACCTATTGTAGACATCGCCTGCCCTTTTCATGCAAAGGAGCACTTGATTGTTCTGTTACCTGGCTGTGTTTATCTTTAGTCATCTCTGATCCATATCAACCGTCCCAAGACGCACTCCTGACCACACCCTCCTTCTGGTCTTTATGAACACCTTTCTCCTTCTTGTGTGACACTTCCTCATCGCCTTCGTTGGTTTCTTTCGCTATGGGATCATTCTTTCGCTCAAGACATATCATCTTTCATCTCTTACATGCGTTGCTCTGTGCTCTATGCTCTTTGTAACCTCCTCGTCTATTTCGTCCATTTCGGTATTAGAATGGGAATTCAGCCAAACATCGTACCTCCTGCAACCCTTCTGAAGACAGCACGTTGATATTGTAGACTTGTAGTAGCACATTTAAGACTCTGGCTTGTTTCTTGAGAATGTGGGTGCAAATGCGATGTCCAGAGGCTGGATGGCGGAGACTCTCCAAGAGTGAACGCATGACTATCTTGTGCATCTCTCAACTCCAATATAATCCATATGGCACATAGTTATTCATTGTCCGATCTGAACCCCTCAGTACGTACGTGGAATGGTTCGCCGACGGACGACGTGAATGTACTACACCATTCTCTACTTGAGCCCACTGATATATGCAGGATGCATTCGCTGTCAACTGCGCCGCCTTCTCCTCCAGAGTCTGGCTACAATTTTTTTTTTACAAGGATAATAGGTTTCGTCTTCTCCGCCCACCAGTATCAATATCGTTTTGCCCTTACCACGGAACCACAATCCTAATGTTCAACCAGTGAATAACTCAAAAATGGTAGGGTTGTCATGATTCGGGAAATAAATTCATGTCAGAATGAAGACCACCAACCAAGTTCTTAGCGCCCAGATTTATAACAAAATCCCGAGGGTGTGCCTACGTATACCACGTACAATGGAACTTGTGGAAACAGTGGAGCTTCTGGAACTCCTCATGCAAACGAATTGTTTGCCTTATCCGTGTGGAGATCATACCACGGTATTCAGGGAGCTCAGTATCATCAAACCACTGGACAAACTCGCAAAGCTTAGGAATAATTGGAATGAGTTGGTAGGGCAGAGCTGCATCGAGGAGCTTGCAAAGTGCCCGGAGCACAAATTCCTCATTAACTGTCAGTCTATCCAAATCCAGTGATTTTGCTGTTCCCTGTCTTGGTCCCTCTTTCTTTCTCCCAGACTGCTGTAATAAATGGAGTGACCACGCCATCGCCATCCAATCCAATCCGCTGAACTCTGACTCTGTCCACTCTGGTTCTTGTTCCTCTTCGTGGAAGTATTCCCATGTGAGAATCATCTCAAGCTCACTCTGGTGTGTCATTGTCTCCGTGTCTCCCCGTGGTCTTAGTAGCGGTCGGCGCGACAAGGTGAAGAAGCCATCAGTGAAGGATCGTCGCCATTCAACTGAGAGTGTTTCAAATCCATCCACAAATACACCTAGTATTCTCCACCCCATCCACAGTGGATGTTCTGGCAATATGAAGTTGAGCGCGGCAGATACAGCGGCGGAATAAGATGGTGCTGGGGGACCATGATAGGATATCGTAGTCGCCATGTAGTACTCCAGCGCTACAGAAGAGATAGAGAGCTCTCGTGATTCGAGGAATGACTCCAGGAGGACGAACTCTGTATATTGGGAGACCGTTTCTTGCGTATATCGCAGAAGGGACTGAGCCGCAATCATATTGTAGACTCGATGGTCATAGAACGACCCAATTGGCAGACCTGGACTGTCATGACTGTCCAGTCGAGCAACTGCTCTTGCAGCAATTAAGCCTCAGCCAGGGATTTTTCAACTTCAGAATCACTTTCTTCAATGCTTCCATTGTGTCGGAAGGTACGTATTTGGAAAGCATGAACACGATGGCCAAGAAATCTGGATCTGGGATCTCACTAGGTCCGAGCTGAAGGTCATAGTTTTCGAGCAGGTCTTCCTGAAAGACTCGTTCTCCAGACTCCGCGGAATAACGCATAATTGGTATCAAATCTTGTGTCTGAGGCGCCACGAGCATCCTGCTAATGGAGGAGAGTATATTTTCTCCCATATCTGGGGCAATGGCAGTGAGGGCAGAGGTATAGAGGGGTAAATCACCTTTTGCCGTGATGACAGTGAGATACTGAGCTGCTAACGGATATGAACCTTGATGGATGAGGCGATAGATGACCAGGAAGAGCAGGGAGACGAACTGCTTGTGATAGTCGGAAGGGATGTCTTCAAACCAATTAGCAAATAGAGTAGGGTTCCGAAGATTCCGAAGTAGCCATGGATATTCACGACTGCTTGTGAGAATACGTAGCCGATCAACATGTCCTGGGGAACATGACACGGCGGCGAGTGTGACCACAGCTTCAAGGACTGCAACGATAGGGTAGGGGGGATTCGAAAGAATTGCTAGACATATCCCAATCAAGAATGGTTCCTTTTCTGGTCGGTCCTCCTCGCTATTATGGAGCTCTGACAGCGTGCTTAAAAGCCAGAACGATTCGGCTGCTGAAAGTTCCCTGCTTCGTGTCATATTTGCGAGTGTGGACTCTGTTTGTCTCAGATGTTTAATGTCATCTCTATTCCAGGTGCTGCATTTGATGTAGTCATAAGCCGCAACTACAATTTGAGCCGAAGGAATATTGGAAATTTCCATGCCCCGAAGGAGATCTCGTACTGTAGCGAGATGCCACACTTGCCATTTGTCAGGTCCACGCAACGAAACTGCTACCATTGCGACCAGCATGGCTGGAGGGCGGTGTGAGAAGTACTCGTCATCACTGACTCTAAAAAGGATCCACCAAGGCAGGTGGAATAATGGTGGAGTGTTAAGTGTCGTGCTACCCGCAAGCTGCCACACAGACCACTGCAGTGCTTCGCTGTGTTGAAAATCCGGGGCACTGTCATGAATTCTCTTCAAGGCCGATGCTACCGTGGCATGATGTACTTCGTCTATTTGTATCCCTGCAATCGGGCTTTCAAAGTAGCCCTCTGTATAGGGGCGCGATTTCTGAAGGGCGATCAGGATAGACCGGCTGATACGGCCAAGCACTGTTGCTGGAGTTATATCCATTTCCGGTTCTGTGAAAGCATAAGTATATGGACAGAAATAAGCATGCATGCGTTGGTACACCGTGGCCAAGGCCTGGAACCGAGGTCATGAGTACAGTAGATTTGCGTCGATCCAAATATCCTCAGCCAGGGCTTGTCGGCAGCCCGAACCGAGTGGGAGAGCAACGGCGCGGACCTTGGGCATATTCCGCAAACCGGGAGTAGATATGGTTCTGGTGGCGCGGCGAGTCAGGACACTGCTGGGCGGATGTGAGGAAGAGAAGGTTCGGCTCGTCTGCGGCTGCTGCGCACATTATTGAGAGTGACCCCGCATGCGCTGGCATCGGGCCTATTCGCTCTCAAAGGAGAAGGGTAGACCCAATGCACGAACTGCAAGACGCCCTACGCTCTGGAGACGTGACCCACAAAGCCAGCTGCTGTACAATGCGTGTTCTTTGTTCTTTGTGAGTGTTCTCATACATATTAGTTGTGACTGGGAATCATGCTGAACCTTGTCTTTTCGCCTGGGCAGAAACTCCACGGTGTGACGGATATGATCAAGAGGCGCAGTTGCAAATGGAAGTAGCATTGCAACTAGCTCAAGAAAGTTGGTACTGACTCTCACCGCCACAAGCGCCGCTCGTGGTATCGCTAACGCCAAAGGCGCAACTCTCGCAGGGCTCCCCCCGCCGACACGACCACTCGCCTCCTCCAGTGATCTCGGGACCCCATCGATCTCTCCATGAAACGACAGCGATAATCAAGTGGCAGCATCAGCCTAGCGCTTCCTCCCTCAACTCGACTTGCGAACAATTCTGTCTGGGCCCAACCCTCAATAACGGCTCGACTTTGAACCCATCCAAGGTGCTAATGGAGCTGTCTGTCTCTGAAGCACTCCATCATGGACATGTGTTTGGATGATGATGATAACGCTCCTTCCACTCTCGTAACCTATTGTAGACATCGCCTGCCTCTTTCATGCAAAGGAGAATTTGATTGTTCTGTTACCTGGGTGTGTTTATCTGTAGTCATTTATCATCGATATCAACCTTTCCAAGACCCATCCCTGACCACACCCTTCGTCTGATCTGTATGAACACATTTCTTCTTTTTTTGCGATTCTTTCTCATCGCCTTCGTCGGTTTCTTTTCGCGATGCAATCATTCTCTCGCGCCACGACCGTGAATTTAAGATAAATGATCTTTCATCTCGAACATGGCTTGCTCTTTGCTCTTTTCCCTGTGCTCCTTTTAGCCCCATCTATTTCACCCATTTCGTAGAATGGGATTTATTTCGATGACAGTCAGCCAACTGGAACACCGTACCTCCCACAACGCGTCCGAGAACATTATATTGATATTGTGGATGGGTAGTGTCCCATTTAAGACACTAGCTTGTTTCTTGAGCATGTTGGTGCATATGCGATTTCCAGAGACTGGGTGGCAGACTCCCACTCTCTTGTGCTTTGCTCGACTTCAAGTAGAATCCACGTGGGATATGGTTACTCATTGTTCGTTCATATTTTAGGGTGAACCCCTCAGTGTGTGGTTCACCGACAGACGACATGAACATATTATGCTGCCATTCTCGATCTACTGTCGATACACGGCCACCGGGACACTTAATGTTTGCGGTGCCAGAACTGATCAAAAGTCTGTAAATTTGTGTTCATAGTAGAGAAGAATTAATAGAAATTTCATGAGGCACCATACTTCTGTGGCCGCGAGCAATACACCCTTCAAAAATGGCCCCGAAGTTTAAGGCCTTGTTCACTCACCGGGACATGGCATGATGGTGGACCGCAAGCTGGAAAAAAAGAAATATTTAGATTGGTAGCCAAACAGGAGGCTATTATTCGCTGTTACAGCCCTTTCCTGGCCAGTTTGAGTGGCCCTCATCTGATGCCTTGTCTGATGCCTCATCATCCTATGACAGAATATGGCCTACGATCGAGTCGAAATCTGAATTGCATTGATTCTCGGGGCTCCTTGATCGCGAACTTGAGTTTGGGGTGATTGGCAGAGGCCATTGAGGAACAATTGCGGGATGATTTTGGTCGATTACAGCACCCTGAGGCAATGGAAGCGCTGAGGGCATCCCCATGGGGTTCTTATAAGGCAATTACACTAATTGAAGCCACCATAGGCACCCCCTCCGTTGCAGTTGCCTTAAATTCAGTCCTCATGTGCGCTGTCGGGCATGGGGAATGCTGGGTGTGAGGCCAGTGGGCGCGGACAACACAATAATATCTTTATAATAAGTGTAGTATACCAAAAATGCTGGCTATATGTCGCCTTTCTTACCAGAGAGTGCGTGTCCCGCTGAGTGAAGCATCCCGCTGAGCGAGGTTCCATAGTACTTTGAGCCTGCCGATATATGCAGGATGCATTCGCTGTCCACTGAGCTGCAGTCTTCTCCCAAATCTGGGTACAAATAAAATTATTTCAGAAGGGTAATAGTTTTCGTTATGATATGGAGTAAGCGCGACTTTTTCGCCAACCAGTCAGATCAATATCGCTTTGCCCTTAATTTCCACGGAATCACAATCAACTAGTGAATAATTTAAATATAGCAGGGTTATTGACCATTGATTGTGATTACGGATTGCTATTCATGTCCGAATAAAAGCCACAAATGAAGTTCATAGTACATGCATAGTACCCAAATTTACAAAAAGTCCCGAAGAGTGCCTAGATATACCACATACAGTGGAACTTGTGGAAGTAATGGACCGTCTGGAACTCCTCATGCATACGGATCGTTTCCTTTATCTGTATGGAGATAATATTACGGTATTCAGGGAGCTCGGTATCATCAAACCACTGAACAAACTCGCAAAGCTTAGGGATAATTGGAATGAATTGGTGGGGCGGAGCTGCATCGAGGAGCTTGCAAAGTGCCCGGAGCACAAATTCCTCATTGACGATCGGTCCACCCAAATTCAGCGATTTTGCTTTTCCCTGGCCTGATCCCTCTTTCTTTCTCCCATACTGCTGTGATAAATGGAGTGACCATGCCATCGCCATCCAATCCAACCCACTGAACTCTGAATCTGTCCACTCAGGTTCTTGTTCCTCTTCGTGGAAATATTCCCATGTGAGGATCTTATCAAGCTCACTCCGCTGTGTCATTGACTCCGTGTCCCCACGTAGTCTTAGCATCGGTCGGCGCGACAGGGTGAAGAAGCCTTCAGCAAAGGATCGTCGCCATTCGACTGAGAGTGTTTCGAAGCCATTCACAAATATTCCCAGTATTGTCCAGCCCATCCACAGTGGATGGTCCGGCAACATGAAGTTGAACGTAGCAGATACAGCCGCGGGGAGGCTATAAGAGGGGGCTGGGGGGGCAGAATAAGATATCGTGGTCACCATGTAGTACTCTAGCGCCACAGAGGAGATGGAGAGTTCTTGCGATTCGAGGAGTGACTCCAGGAGAACGAACTCTGTATATTGGGAAACTGCTCCTTTTGTGTATCGCAGAAGGGAAAGCGCCGCAATCATATTGTGGACTCGATGGTCACCAAACGATCCCAATGGTAGACCAAAACTATCAGGAATGTCCAGTCTGGCAACCACTCTTGCAGCCAGCCTCAACCAGGGATTTTTCAATTCCAGATTCACCCTCTTCAATTCCTCTATTATGTCTGACGGTACGTGGTTGGAAATCATGAACACTATGGCCAAGAAGTTTGGATCCGGGATCTCACTAGCTCCAAGTTGAAGGTCATAGTTCCCAAGCAGTTCTTCAAACTGAATGTCATCGTTTTCGAGCAGCCCTTCCTGAAAACCGCGTTCTCCAAGGTGTATAGAATAACGGAGCATAGGAGTTAAGTCTTGTGGCTGAGGCGCCACGAGCATACTGCTAATGGCGAAGAGCACATTAGTTCCCATAAAGCCCTCTCTCATAACTGGGGCAATAGAGGTGAGGGAAGAGGTACAAAGGGGTAAATCACCCTTTGTTGTGATGACAGTGAGATACTGAACTGCTAAAGGATATGAATGTAGACGTATGAGGGCATAGATGACGAGGAAGAGCAGGGAGATGAACTGCCTGTGATAGTCGGAAGGAATGTCTTCAAACCAATTGGTAAATAGAGCAGGGTTTCTAGTATTCCGAAGCAACCATGGGTATTCACGACTGCCAGTGAGAATGCGTAGCCGATTAACATATTCTGGAGAACATGACACCGCAGCGAGTGTGACCACAGCTTCAAGGAATGCATCGCCAGGGAAGGCATGATTCGAAAGGATTGCTAGACATATCCCAATCAGGAATGGTTCCCTCTCTGGTCTCCCGCTGTCGCTACGGAGCTCGGACAGCGTGCTTAAAAGCCAGAACGATTCTTGACTCGGCAGTTCCATGCTTCGTGTCACATTTGTGAGGTTGGACTCCGTTTGTCTCAAATGATTAATGTCATTGCCCTCCCCAATGCATTCGTTGTAGTCAGAAACAGCAACTACAACTTGAGCCAAGGGGATATTGGGAATTTCCATGCGTCGAATGAGAGTTCGTACTGTGGTGATGCTGAGATACCCCATGAACCATCTATCAGGTCCACGCAACAAAACTGCTACCATTGCGACCAGCATAGCTGGAGGGCGGTGTGAGAAGTACTCTTCACCATCCATTCTCCAAAGAGCCCAGGAAGGTAGTTTGAATAATGGTGGAGTGATAAGCGTCGCACTACCTGCAACCTGCCACACAGACGACTGCAGTGCTTCGCTATGTGGAGAATTCGGGGCGCTGTCATGAATTCTCTTCAAGGCCGATGCTACCGTAGAAAGTTGTATTTCGTCCATTTTTGTGTCTGCAATTGGGGCTTTAAAGCTGTTCTCTGGATAGGGGCGCGACTTAAGAAGGATGAGCTGGATAGATCGGCGGACACGACCCAGCGCTGTTGCTGGAGTCATATCCATTTCCGGGTATGTGAAACGATTGAAATGTGGGCAGAAATAAGCATGTACACGTTGGTACACCGTGGCCAAGGTGCGCGAAAGAGGAGAACGGAACGGCGAGGAGGTAACAAACACAGATATGGATGTCGTCATGGTGTAATAGCAGATCCCAATGCCAAAAATCGCTGTGGTAACACCAAATGAGGGCTTACTGATGTGAAAAAGAAACAAGGCAAGACCGATGGAAAATAGAAGAAGGGATATCTGGATGAGAAATGGTAGAACTCCGACCATCTCCGGGAGTTTCCAGCGCTCCATCCCGAGGTACCGGAATTCACGCGTCTTCGCTCGTTGTTCTGGGAGAGACATCGCTTGTAAACCGCGGTCGAATTCGCGCACCCAGCTTTTGATGAGCATGGCGATGAATGCTGCCAGGATCATCACTCCGAGACTGGCATAGAAGAGAGCATTGACGACGACGATGTATTCGGGAGGGGAGAAGTCGGGAGCGACATATGGCCCAAGGCTCGAATTGCGCATCATTTGCGTTTGGTAAATGAGGACATCCTGTATGATATCCATAGGGTCTGGCTCGAGACGACCGAGGAGTTCAATCAGGAACGAGCTCAAGAAACCCGCGAACAATGCGGCCTGACAACGCATCAACTCAGGCTGGCGCCGAAAGGAGGTAAGGCATACGAAGATGAGTATGGTATCCATTTGTTCAAGCCATTCTTTCTCGCGCTCGCGGTCGATGATCTCCATTCCTGGAGTTCTCATATTAGATCATGTCCATGATGTGGCTGCATAAGGGTTAACGCGCCTTCATTGTAGTGCTCCCAGGCGGTCTTGAGTGTCTTCGGTTCGTCTGGATAACACGGATGTATGAGAAATATTGATAAGTAGTGATGAGGGAACGAGCTTGCCTTGTGGACTGGCAGGCAGCGGGGAGCCTTGCTCTATAAGAGAATATTAGTACATATGACCTACTAGGATAGAAAAGTGGGCTACCTTGTTTCAATTTCTTAGTGAGAAGCGACATGGGCTTCTCGAGCGACGTGGTGGATGGCAACGGTACCTTGGGCGCTTATGGTTATTGCAATGTTGCAAAACCTACAGTTCACCGCGGTCGTGTGGTCGTATTTACTCTTGAACCCGGCCGCGCCTCACCTCCGGCCCAACCCACTCTCCGGCACGATTACAAGCGCCACACATACGGCAGCTACGCCGGTTGCGGACAGACGCCGCCTTGCGTGGCATCGACGTGACGGTGAGAAAGTTGCGTCGTTTCGTGGACGAATGAGCCAGTGAGAACGAGAACGAGCAGTGCATCGAGCATTATATTTCTGGGTGCTCTTTGGACTTTGGACTTTGTGAATGGCCCGTGGCCCCCTTC
>Ga0307515_10012748_pt1 | contig 15786 bp, 7 predicted proteins | sample 17_EM_MG_FD_194513 | JGI IMG/M metagenome (GOLD analysis project Ga0307515, IMG submission 194513) | Populus trichocarpa ectomycorrhiza microbial communities from riparian zone in the Pacific Northwest, United States - 17_EM | ecosystem: Host-associated > Plants > Roots > Unclassified | place... | reverse complement strand
ACGTTGCATAGCGTGTAAGAGGCGCCTATATTACTATAGTCTATTAACCTAAATCTACCTACAATTTATCCTTTACGGCCCAGGTAATAGATCTATAAGAGGAAAATATTAAGCAGCCAAATAAGCGTATTTAGTGGCAAATTAACAATGTAATAAGAGGACTTACTTTTGTACCACTAGACCTAAATTCCCTTAGTATACTAGTATTTACAGACGCCTCCTTTACTAATAATAGGGACCTATTATAATAAATCGGCTTTATAATTATACTTACGGACCATAATTAAGACGTAAACATACTGTACTAGTCTTTAATTAAATATAAACGAGTAACCCGCAGTATACTAGCTTCTAAGCTATACGCACTAGCTTATAGCTTCGATATAGAAGCCGCAATTAAGTTAATAATCTAAAAGATCCTATAATTGGAGCAATTACCCCTAGTTCTATGCACCAATTTAAAGTCCCTTTATAACTGTATAGTTAAACTAGGTATAATATAGGAGAAGAGGCTTATAGTTGACCTAATGTGCCTACGTTAGGCCTATAAACGACGTAAGATTATAGAGGTTAAATAGATTAGCAGCGAAGACAACCTAGTAGACGCTATAACTAAGGTAAAGCCGTGCCAAGCTTTTAAAACCCTAATTAATATAAATAAGCTTAACTTAAAGGTTATAGAATAGGTGGAACGAGACTAACGGAGCACTTATGGTTTATTTACAGCCCGTCGGAAAGCCGTATAGTTCATTTACGGCCCGTTAGAAGGCTATACGGTTTATTTTACGGACTATAAATAGGACTTATAGCCAGCTTAGAGCACCGCTTGGAAGGCAGCCCAGAAGGCACCTTAGGAGGGATTTTATATATATTTCTTTTGTATTTTACGGCTCTATTAAAGCGATTACGGAGGTTATATATAAGCAAGTCATTTTTAAGTGCCGCTAGTGTATAATTACAGCACGTAGTATACTAAACGCGTAGTTACGCGTTTGGTGCACTAACCACTTAGGTGCTAACTAATTAGGGGGAGGCGCGTTAGTATATAGACTACGTAGTCTACCTTAATAGAATCGATAGTCACCACCATCCAAAAGAGCATACAATACTATACGTATTTCGTGCCCCTAGATATGGCTTAATTGTATTATTAAATTGATATAAACAGAAACAAACCCTAGCACCAGCCTACTAAATTAGTAACTTTATCTGGCTAGATATAAGAAGTCTAAATATAAAACGACCTATTAAGAAACTTAATTAGAAGAACGCTGGCCCTTATAAGGTTAAAAAGGTTATCTCCTTTTACGCCTACTAACTAAAGCTTCTTAATACGGTTAAAATCCACCCCATATTCTATACGTTAGTCCTTTACCCTACCACTCCTATATTAAACGCCCTGCCTAAATAGATATAGGACCCTCCCCTACTAATTAAAGTAGATAGTAAGAATAAGTACTTTATTAAAAGAATTAACGATATTAAGTACAATAAATGAAAACGCTAATATATATACCTTATGAAATGGAAAGGCTTTACTAAGCTCTTATAGGAACCTATTAACTCTATAAAACTTATATAAGCTATAAAAGACTTTTATAAACTCTACCTAGAACTACCATAGCCCTATCTTATAGAAACTTGAGTTTAAAGGGGGGGCACTATTACGGGACACTCCTATAACACCTTATATACGTCTACCTATTTCTACTAACTTAGTAACTAAAGACCGACTATAAGACGGTAATCTAATGGCAATCTGCCGCATTCTGCTATATTCTACTAAGTTCTACTAAATCCTGCTAAGTTCTATTAGGACCACTATATAAATCCTATTCTACTCTGTATATATATTAACCAAGTAACCAAGTTAACAATATATACCCTTTCTTCCCGTTTTCCTACCTTTTCTCCTTACGTAACATCTTGACCTTTTTATATAGTTTATGTATATAGCTTAATAATATCTACCTTGCTATATATTATCGCCGCTTATACTTACTCCGTAACACCTCTTAGCTTATTTAGCTTAAGGAATAATCTAAATAATCCACTCTTACTAGTACTTAACTAATAAAGCCTATAACCTAATTATCCTACGTCTATACTTTAGTATTACATTCTTCCATTTATATTAGTATTATAGTTTCCGCTTCTAGCAATTCAACTACACTTAATAGTGTAAACTGCTTAGCTGTTACGGAGTAGGTATAAGCAGAGGCAATATACTAACGAAGTAGTAATTGGGAAGGCTATATATATATAACTGCGTGTTAGATATAAGATATTTAAATAGAGAAGAAAATAAGATAGATTAAGTTAACGTAGTTAAAGAAATAGGGGGCTGCGGTAGTACGTGTATAGGTATTATAGGACGAATATAAGCATGGGTTAGGAACGAGAGAATGGATAAGTTCTATAATATCGGCTGAATGTACTATAGGCAACACTGGTCGTATAGCCCATCTTAGCTTCCTACCTTAGGGTCCATTCTAATAAGGCTTTAGTTTATTTATAACACTAACAAATCTATTAAGGGAATATTTAGGCGACTTATAGGAGGGTCTTAGTAATTTATATTAATAATCTCTATTAGTAATCCCTATTAGTAATCCCTATTAGTAATTCTTATTAGTAAGTAGGGTTAGTAAATAGAACTAATAAATAGATTTAGTAAATAGACTTAGTAAGAGTTACTAAGTAAGATTAGTAAGTAGGCTTAGTAAGTAAGAATAAAAGTTTAGGGATAGGAGGATTAAGTAGGGAAAAAGATATAGAAAGGGAGAGAGGGAGAGGGGGAAAGGGGTTTTGAGTAGGATTTATGTAATTAAGAATAGATATATAGGGATATATATATATTTCTATATATAAAAGAGGGAAATAAAGGGGGTAAAAAAGAAAAAAAGGGCAAATAGCAATAGGGAGGGCGAATACCAACAGCTGGGGTGAGCAGAACTATACTGGAATTATAATAATGAATGTAGCTTAACACTGACACTCAGGTACTAATGGCCCTCGCCTCGGCCAACTCACCCGAGCAGCCTGAGTATCTTAAGTACGATTAATAACTTTATAAGTTTTTACCTTTTACTTTTAACTGTCAACTCATAAACCATATCCTCTTGAGGCAAACTTTGATACTTCCATAGTAGTTGGCGCATCACACCCTGCATTTAGGAAAGGTGCTGAGGCACCCTTACAGTGTAGACGCTGGTGAGCCTCTTTGAAGTTTTTAGTTGACCATGCATGACCACAGATGTCGCAAGAGTACAATGGATTAAAAACTGTAAGCGTTGAACAAGACCCCTTTGACTTTTCTGTATGGTACTTCAATTTCGCAAACTTGAGCATGTTACCCCAAGCACAGTACGGGCAATGGAAAGTACGTTGGCGCGGATGTGAGGTCTTGAAATGCTCAACCAGGTCTTTATCTGCCGCAAACTTGGTCTTGCATATACGGCAGCTTCTCTGTCCTTCTGCGGTCAAATGATATTTCGCATGCTGCTCAAAGCCTTTCTTATTGTCGAACAATCTCAGACAAGCTCGACAGCACAATTCCTGCGGCAGGTCAGCTCCACATCCACAACCTCTATTGCCTTATAGGTACTGCAAACATAAAGCTCGTGGAAAGCACTATGTAGTCCAAGAAAATTGACTTACAGCGGAGCCCCCTTGGTGAGTCCTTTCATGCTGAACACAGGCGTACCTCCTGACATACCGCTTCCCACATGACGTGCAGGCATATGGCCATCCCTTGGGTGAGATATGGCTTTCTAAGAAGTGCTCTTGGAGAAGGCGGGATTGAAAGAACCTGCGCGGGCATTCTGGACAACATAAGGGATATTGGGATTCCGGAATGTGATGAAGTCGTTGATGCGCTCGCAGATTGTCTAGAGTGGGATAACGCTCACGGCACTGCTCGCACTCATGTCTCCATTCATTGTGTGATTCATGCTGTTTTGCGATATGTACGGCCAATAGCGCTCCTCTGCAGAAGCCTTGCCCGCACTCAACGCACCAATGTCTCCGTTCCTGTAGGGGAAGATGCTGTAAAGTTCGGTGATGGCTAAGATCGCCTCGGCGATAAAACCTAATGTTGCTATGCATCGGTCAGTGATATGTAATTGTAAATAAAAATATAGCTAACCATTCAGTACACTTGTAAGGCCAATCTTTGCTAGATTCATGTATCCATTTATGAACCTTTAAGCATTCCTTTGCTACGAAAATGACACCACAGCTCTGGCAGGAATAGTAGCAACGAGCGTATCTAGCTGTTCTTGATGTGGGCGTCTCACGAGCAGTGGTGCCCTTGAAGATGCGTAGCCCTTGGTTTTTGGAGCACATGGTTGGAGCGTGAATTCTATGCATACAGGTAAGAGCGTGCCTGTTGCAATGACTCAGGTTTCGAAATTCTCGGCAACAACCTGGGAATGGGCATGGAATGTCCCGAGGTTTGCGACCCCACGCACAAGGGAAACAGCACATCACACCGCCAGCAGGATTCTTAGGGTCTACCAGGGCCCAATGTCGATTGTTCGCCCGCAATTCACCAACAGTAATACCACATGCTACACAGGGCTCCTTTGAATAACGACGGTTATGGTTCTGCAGTAATGACCATGTTCGGTTGCCTTTTCCAATTGCAAGATCAACATCCGGTGGTTTGGCTTGGCAAACAAGATTCCACATCTCCGGGGTACAGAACCTCTTACGACTCGAGGTTTGGGGAAGCTCAGAGTAATCGTCAGCGTCTACAGGACGTATTGTGCCCAAGTAGACCATGAGCACACTCTGCCAGTATGCACCACGAAAGGGACAAATTGTCTGGATGGAGGAATGCGACTGGTTTCAAATTCATTGTTGCCTGGGGTAAACGTCAGCAAAGATCAACAACAGTGACGCAATCTGCAGTAGAAGCTTACGAAAGGCCTCTCAAGGAGCTCACGATGCGAATTGCTAAGGCCTATCTTGCTATCGCACAAGTAGTCTCTAAAACGGCGGGAAAGACCGCCTTGCCCACAACCGGAACCGACGTACAACCCAAGTGTTCCATCACCACAGGGGATAACATCAAGGTATGCCCCAGCGAACCCTAATTCAACGGCGGCTTCGTATTCCGGAAGCTGCAAAAGGTCGGTCGATACAATATTTAGTTTGCCAAGGATAAATTGAACTCCTATCCTTGGTAAAAAGTCAGATGTCAAAGCATAATAAATCCTTAGAATCAGAGACATACGGCATCATATCACATAATTTGTCAATGATATCGTCGGCCTTAGTGCTTTGAAAAAATCCGACCCAACTACCAGTGATTGCCCTTTCATAGCTATCCGTATTTTGTTCGGAGAAGTCGGACTGCGAAGTGTTAAAGTGGACATAGTGTTTTACAGAGGTAATGATGAAACTAATGTTGTTTCGGAACCGCGAGATATTTTGGAGGATTTCCGATACTATAATTGTGTTAGAATTGGAGGAATCAAGAGTGTCTAGGGGTGTTGAACCTGGAGATGTAGCGAGGAAGGCGGCATCTACTTTTCGAATAATCTCGTTATATGCTTTTGCTGTCGAATGAGAAAGATGGGCAACGTCTTCCATTGTCTTCTCGGAGTACTTGGCGAAAGTTAACTCTCTCTGGGGTTTGTAACCCAATTTGGATCGTCGTAATACACAACTCTCTGTTCTGGAGCAGCTCTCAAAGACTGCTGGGAACCGTGTAGCAAGGATTGCGAGAAGTCTCCGCTCATTGCGTTTCTTGTTGGATAGTCCTTCGCTCAGGCTGGCACGAACGATCCTTTTTCGGCTGTGTGAGACTTCAACTTGACAATGGAAATAAAATTAATATAAACAATCTCGGCGCGACGGTGTGGGTGTGATTCGAGAGCGAAAGAGAGTTGATTGTCCAGGCCCACGGATCCGGTCTTTTCACAGGATTAAAAAACCTAGCTCGGCATTAAGCTTTGCTAGACCCTTCGGGTAAGGCATGCAAGGTTTTACTAGGCACCCAACCGTGCCGAACTGGTCACCCACCCAAAGCTGAATTTCACCACAACATCGACATAAAATAAGAAAACGAGGATTATATTCGTAATCTTCGACCTATTTATGTTGGTTTCTAAAAGGTTTTGGAATTTCTAAGCAATTTTAAAAAATCCCGAATTTTTTGGTGTTCCTAGTGGATGGTTGACGATTTTAGGTGGTTGCATAATAGGGGAGTTTCGATAAACCGTTGAAAGGTATCTGTTGGAAGGTAATTCAACTCGAGCCGAACGATCAGCCAGCGATCTGCACGTACTAGCAGTATGTAGTTAGTAAGACCTTCCAACAGAGTTAATTCTTGGCAAACCACAGAAGTTCCGTTGAAAAAATTCAACGGAACTTTGAGCGTATATAACACTTTGTTTACCATATCGATTACCCTTATATTTTCCACAGTTTATTGTTACCGCTATACCTTTTAATCGTATCCGTGAGGTAGGCCGAACAGTTAATTTAGTGGAGCAAATGCGACGTAAAGCTGGTGCCGTTTATCCCTTAACACGTCAACTTGGGCACCCGCGTTATCGATAAGAATCTACCAATCAGATCAATAGAATTTAATGCTTGTGCTCAGGAATACAAAGCTTTTAATTCATAGCGAATTAATATAAGGGAGTTGAGTCGCTCGATAGGAGGTCTCCAGCAGTCGTCCTTCCTGGAGAACGATATTTTGCGGATACTGCAGCTAAAATAGAGTCCTTAAGGGACGCTGTCGCGTTGTTCTGGTTTTGGTGATCGCGCACGGGCCTTCTCCTCTAGGTGCCCTAACGTGTTAAGGGATACTCCGCCCGACCGAGCAAGCCGACCCCTTAATACTGCCCAATAAGCTCGCGATAAGGTTGAGTAAGTAGAGCGAAGCTTGTAAACAACCATTCATAGCACTACTAAGGATATCAATATGGTGGTGAGGCGGCAGTAGGTTAGTATTGCGCTTCTTATCGAAACCCCTTTTAAACAAAGCGTTGATTGATTACGCTTGACGTAAGAGTAAGCGCTAATGCGCACTAAAATTTAGTTATATCTTCCAACAGATACCTTTCAACGGTTCATCGAAACCCCCCTAATGAATCTGGTAATCCTTCAAAATCTATTAAGGATGTAGTCACGTGATTGGACTAGCGCGAATCTCGCTTACTGTGGGATACCTAGTGTAGCACTCTATAGTTCAGCTTTTCACAAATATCCCCCTCGCTATCACCACCGGCACCTAGTCATAGAAAGGCTTTCAAATCATCTACGGAAGCACGGCTACGCTCGTACTCGTGCGCCGACCGGTCCTTGAACCCCAAACCATCCCTTTAACAGCCTCATCGACGTCTATACCTCGCCATGGGCTCCGTCGTCCTCCCCCATCTCGTCACGGGCTGGCATGTCGATCAGGCTATCATGAGCGAGGAGGAAAGACTGGTGATCATCCGCTTCGGCCGTGACTGGGACCCTGATTGCATGAGACAAGACGAAGTCCTGTTCCGTAAGAGTTCCCTCTTTCCATTTATGCCACACTTACTAATCTTAGATATCTGTAGGCATCGCCGATCGAGTTAAGAACTTTGCTGTCATCTATGTGTGCGATCTCGACCAGGTCCCCGACTTTAAGCAGATGTACGGTGAGTAGCACCTCTGTCATTAGATTATTTTTCTATTAGTTGTCTAGGGTTTTTTTCTTCTCGAGTATTTGCGCTGACACCTCTTGTATAGAACTGTACGACCCGATGACAATCATGTTTTTCTTTCGGAACAAGCATATGATGTGCGATTTTGGAACTGGGAACAATAATAAGCTGAATTGGGTGCTTGAGGATAAACAAGAACTTATTGACATTATAGAGACAATTTATCGTGGAGCCAAAAAAGGGCGTGGATTGGTAGTCAGCCCTAAAGACTACTCTACACGATATCGGTATTGAATCCCGAAGCCCCCAGAGTCTCCCTCAATTTAAGCCGCCATTCTTCTATACTCTCAGAGCTTCATAAGCCTCTATCACCTCACTCCTCGAGCAATCATATCCTTAGAACCCCCACACTCCCCCTATACCTCGAAACTTCATCGAATGACACGAATTCAATGCAGTCGACTACAATATAGCGAAATATAAGATGGGGGAACGCTCAGGGGGCAGATCAGGGCGGGAGCAAGGAATAGAGCACTCGTCTCGTTTAAGGAGGCTAAGGCAAATGGGGATATATTGCGTGCCAGTAGACCGAAGGAAACTAAAATACAAGGGAAGAGGGTGTACTGGAGCAATGGAAACACAAGACCGGAACATTAACTTTGACGAGGCACATAGTCGATAATGTAACAACTATCCTGTGGTCCCATGCTTTAAAAGCTAGGAAGGAAAAAACTGGGCTTTTCAAATCTTTATTATATAAGTGACTAAATCTTGTGTATTATATGTTTCCCCTTTAAGACTTAGAATAGGATATTAGCATAATACTAGGTATCGGAGGTCTGGGTTAAGCTTGGCATAACCTTAGGTTACGCACGACCCCCCAAGGTCCGCGATATATCGTCCAAATATCACCCTCCCCCTTTGGTGGTGGCCCCTACTTTTTGGACGCGTTTTTAAGGCCTAGGTTAGTACTGGGTTAGTATGGAGGGCCTTGGCGCGCCTTTGACCTTACCATTGCCTTAATAATCCATTTTCCAACCCTCTCCTGCTCTTGTGCCCGCGCTAGCTTGCATAGGGCTTCTAATTTTATATAGAAAGGCCCGCTATAATTCTAATTGTATAATATAGAGCTCTCTTCTCCTTTGTCTCCTTTAATATTTATATATTTAATGGCTTAATTTACCTACACCGCGCTTACGCGTCTTCCCCCTTACCTCTTGTAGATATAGAGTCTTTTAAGAATCTTCTTACCTTATAGTCTACCTTACAATTAAAGGAAGCCCTTATAGCCTCCTTCTTCTATAGCCTCTAGAGTAAATTTAAGGCCCAGATAGTATGGCTATAGGATATTTATAAGGCCTAGCGCTTAAAGAATACTATAAGGGTATATGAGCTAAAGTAGAAAGAGTAAGAAGACTAGTGTATAAGATTAAAAGGTAATATGGATAGTGCCTAGGTAATAGAAGATAAGCTTTGCCTATTTTTAGAGTAGTAAGTTATTAACTAAGAATTATGGGCTGCTGGCTATTAAAAACGGAAGTTAAAATAGAAAGAGATGTAGAAAGATAGTGAGCAGGTAAAGAAGAGGTAGAAGACGGTTTAGTGGGTAGGGCAGCTAGGGGGGAAGGTAGCTATAGGGGCAGCCGTAGGTATAGGGGAGGAAGCTGTAAAGGAGGAAGGGGAGGTATAGGATGAGGAGGCCTTAGACGCCCTATTTAATAAGATAGTTTAATACTTAGTTATAAATAGCTACGTCTCTGCTATTACTAAGCTTTATATATAGTAGTTAGAAGGTAAAACCTTATAGCCGCTATAGGGGGCGAAGCTCTTAGTAGTACTAGACAGCGTCCACCGTAACAAGGACCAGATTTAATGCGTTAACTTTATTAATTAAGGCCTATTTATAATTACTAGCAGCTATAATATTAAAGGGCTTAAAAAGGTAATTACTTGGTGCTGGGATATAGGCTCTAAGAAACCAGATTTAGTTAAGTCTTACCTTTAAACTATAGCTAAGTATTTATTAGGTTTGTATATATACCCTATCTAGTCTATATAGCTCCTATTTTCTAACCCATTTCTTAAGCTATATTACTGTTATCTATAATAAAAGTAGATAAGATATTTAGCTTACTAACCTTATCCTTATTAAACTAGAGAATAAAGGGCCTAAACTAGATAAGTTAGCGCTATATATAATTATATTAATAACATAAAAGAAGCAGAATTAGTACGGTAAGGTTAAGTATATAGGCTATATACAGAACGCTAACCCTATTCTCTACCCCCTCTCTATAATAGCCTTCTACTTCTTTAACTACTAGGGTAAAGACAGCGCTAAAAGCTTTTTATCCTGTTAGTAGCTAGAGGATTACTATAACCTATACGTCTTCCCTAGTAGTATTAAAGTACTATAATAGCCGCTAAGCTATTATATGCAGTTTAAATAGAATAAAAAGATATTCTAGGGGTAGGAATTTACTTAAAGAAGAAGACCTATAGCGCCTATAAGTAGAGCGTTTAGTATACTAAGCTTAGCGGTATTAAGAAGACCTAAATTAAATAGGCCGGATGCTAGAATATAGACGCGATAACGGGAGCCTACCTTAGCTACCTACCCTATATATTTATGTGGTTAATTACTAGCTACTTAAAGGAAGGAAAGGGCTACTTTCTCTTTTATACACAGGAGGTACTAAAGAAGGCCCTCTATTTAAAGATATAGCCTAAGACTAATATTTAGCTAAAATATATAGAGGCCTTCTACCTAGGTAGGGCTAATAATAAGGTTATACGGCTTAACCTTACAGGCTTAGGATTTTTACGCCTCCTCTATATGCTTAGGGTAATCCTATTATAGGACTTAGTAATCCTATATAAGTAGTTCCCGCTCTACCCCTTATAGAAGGGCCCCCTTTTTAGCTATAAGGGGTACTAGAGGTTTACTATATAGGTAGAAAGCTTACTAGCTAACGTAGTAACGCTAGATAAGCTAATAATGTGGAAATACTGGCCTATCTATAAGGCCGTAGCTAAGCTAAGATATAAGGCCATAATCTTTAAGATAAAGGGGGTTTAATTACGCGTAAAGACGGTCTTAAAACAACTTAACAAGGTAGAAAGGTTATTAGTATTATTTATACCTATATAGATCTAGTAAGAAAAGACAGGTATTTAAATAGGGCCTATAGAGTCCGTACATCCGTCTTTAGACAGCCCTATACCTATACTTATACCTATACCTATACTTATACCTATACCTACATCTATTCCTAAATATATTAACAGCTAAATTCTATCTTTAAATAAACTCTCTTTTATATATCTAACCCCTAAGGAGATACTAAGGGGTCCTTAACTGTCTACTACTATAGAGCCTACTTAGCTGTTTACTATAACGTCTACTATAATATCTACTATACCCCCACAGCAGCTGCCGTAAGCTTTTACTATACCCCCGCCGCAGCTACCGCAGGCTTCTACTATACCCCTACCGCAGCTACTATAGGCTTCTACTATACCCCCACTATAGCTACTGTAAGCTTTTACTATACCCCTACCGCAGCTACCGTAAGCTAACACTTAACCTCTTTTATTTATCCTTAACTTATAAGCGCTGCTAAAGAAATATAAGATACTTTAGGGCAGTAATTTAGTGTTCTAGCTCTGGGTTAAGTGGACTTTAGGGCTAGTAGGTGGGCCATTAATTAAAGCTCTTAATTGCTGCTAGGGGGCGCGCTAGTAGGTTAATAGTGAGTGTAACGGAACCTTGTAGCAGGAACTACGATAGGCTCGTTAATGGGCTAGGTGTGTAGGAAATGTAAAGATAGTAGTTAACAACGTAATAATAACTGGTAGAGTGGTTGCCTAACAGATTAACTCTAATTATATTCTAAGAATTACTATAAGGAAGGAACTATTTAGGTAGGGACCAAGGGTCCTTAAATATATAACTATACTCCTATAAAATCCTTCTTATACGTAATATACGTGCGCTTTATCTGCTCTGTTACGGATTATATAGATCCTTTAGATTATATAGATTATATTATATAACCTTAGTTACTATTCCTCGTTATATAATTTTACCGGCTTTATTCTGGACTATGCCTGTATTAACTAACTAGCTTCTTCTATCTCTTCTCTAAGTAGTCGTAATATTGTACTTAAAGCGTCCGTAACACCATCTCCGTCCTCTTTATCTTTGTCCTTAAAGATTTAAAATATCTCTAAGTTATTTACTAAAGGTATAATATCCGTCTAATTAATTTAGTTAATATTATTGCTTATTATACCTAAAGTAATTTCTTCTTCTTTAACTGCTCGTTGTGTTCGCACTATTGCTATAATATTATCCCTTAGTAAGATTATACTATCTCTATATTCTCACTGTTTAAAAGAGGGGCTGGTCTATATTGCGTTAGCGAACCTATCTTTATAATAATTGTCCTCTTGCTTAAAGTGTACTAAAGCGAATATTTATTTGTCCTATAATGTTCGCTCTATCTCTAATACTAAATATATATAACCTATTACTCTTAATAGTCGTCTGGTTCCCTAATTAATTTATCTTAGGGTTTTATATTTAATTTGCTACTATACAGCTAAATAATAAACTGTCTATTACTTTAGCGGAGTTACGCTATTTTTATAATACTAAACAGGAGGCTGCCGATGCTTAGCAATGGGCCCTTAAGTCTCGCCTTACGGCGTCCGCTCAGTTAATCCGTCTTAAGAAGGTTTATAAGAAGGTTTATTCTAAGAAGTAGAAACTTATAGAATAAGGTTTATAGGAACTTAGCAATAAAAGAACGGATTCTCCTCTAATAGAGAAGGAAATAAATCTAAGTAGTTCGGCAACTGCTCTTCTTAGGTCCCTTTTAGGTAACTTATTCTTTAGCAATCCTTTTTTATTAATACTACCTAACCTAATTTTTTCCGATACTCCTATACCTTTCTTATAGCGTTTTTTTAAAATTTCTAGTAGTTCCTAGGTAGTTTTAGTGTAGCCTATCCACCTAACCTCGTACTATATTTTATTGTCAACGTCCTTATAACTAACGATTTTTAAAACTTACTATTTATCTTCTTCCTATCCTTTATACGTGTCTACTTTATAAACCAGTAGCTTAATATTCCTATATACTGGCTCTAGCATTGCAATATACTATATAGGGTAGATCTTTATTTTAGCTAGTAAGTTTAACTTAAATGTAACCAGTAAAATCCTCTATATAATTTTAAAAGGTCCTAGTCTAATATAGTTTAACTTTTTACTTAGTCGTCAACTCTTAAAATTTTTGTGTAGTAGCTATACTTTATCTCCCTTCTTAAGATCTAGTCCCTTAGATCTCTTAGCATTATAGTACTTTTTTATTCTCTTTTATACTTTCTTTACTAATTCTATAAGGTCTGTATAAAGATTTATTAACGTCTTTATCCTTTCTTTAGCTATATTACTTGTTTTCTTTACTTACCGTAGTAATAACAATATTCTTAGCTTATATCTGTAATTTGCCTTAAATAGTAATATGCCTATTTCTTTTTAAGGTATTGTATTATATATAAACTATATAACTAGTAATAGTAATACCTAATTATTCTATACATAATTAATATAATACCTTAGATACTACTCTAGTATTTAATTTAGTCTTTCTATTTAACCGTCTGTCTGCAGATAATATATAGTAGAAGTTACTGCTTAAACTTCTTACTTCGCTAAGAATACCTTTTAGAATACTGCTATGAATCTTAGATCTCTATTCAATATAATCTTACTTAGTGCTCCGTATCTTGCGAATACTTCTTTAACATAGATTTTAGCGATATTTTTTACTAAGATCTCTTCTATGCATACTATAAAGTATCCCTACTTTATAAGCTTGTCTACTATTACTAAAATTATATTATAATCTTATCCGGTAATAGGGTTTTTTAACTTTAGTAACTTAATAATAAAGTCCTATAATATAACCTTCTATAGTCTCTCTAGTATTTTAATAGGTTGTAGCCCTCCGTATGGCTTATACCTCGTTAGTTTATTTCTTTAGCAATTTAGATACTCCTTCGCTACCTTTTATACTAAGCCCTAGATTCTATTAATAATATACTCCTTCTAGAGTTGTAATACTAAGCCTGTGGCCCTATTATGTCCTTAAGTTAATCCCTTATAGAACTCTTTTATAAATTACTTAGCTATGCTTCTTAGGATGTACTTTACTTCTTAATTTTTATATATATCCGTCTATAGATCTTCTAGCTATACTTCTAGAATTATTTATACCTAAAAGCTCTTTAGTGTCTTATAGACTTTCTCTAGTTCTTTATCTTCCTATATTGCTGCGATTTTTAAATAATTATACCTAATTAATCCGTCTGTATCTTTTCGCAGTAAAGCCCCTAATGGCTTTTTATCGTTCTATAGTTTAGCCTTTTAACTTAGAGCGTCTGCTTATATATTGTCTATACCCTTAGTATACTAAATCTTAAAATGGTATTTTATAAGCATCTCTACCTATCTAACCTATCTTAGGTTAAGTTCCTTTATTATTAAAAATCCTATTAGGTTCTTATAATCCGTTTTAACTATAAATAGTTTCTCTATGCCTTATAAGAATACTCTCTATTCTTTAAGTGCTGTAACTATACCTAATAACTCCTTATTATAGATGTTATAGTTTAACTCTAGTGGTATTATCTTCCAACTATAGTATGCCACTAGGTGCCATCCGTCTTAATATTTCTATATAAAGCACGCCCCTAGTATATAGTCTAATATATTTATTTTTATAACCGTTTCTAGTCCTAGTTAATAAATCTTAAGAACTGGCTCCTAGGTAAATAACCCCTTAACTTTCCTAAATAGTTTTTACTGTTCCTTTCTCTATACCCATAATTCTTTTTTCTTTATTAATTATATAAATAGCTTAATGTTCTTTAACTATTGCGCTATAAACCTTCTATAGTAATTATAAAACCCTAGGAATAATCTTAACTGTGTAACGTTCTTTAGTTCTTACTAATTTACTATAGCCTTAATCTTTTTTAGATCTATACTAAATTGGCCTAGTTTAATAATAAATCTAACGAAATTAGTCTTCCTAGTAAAGAACTCGTATTTCTTAATTACTACTAGCATCTGTTCTTCTTATAGTCTCTTTAAAACCCATTTAACGTATTCCCTATATTCTTCCTTAGTTATTAAGTAGATAATAATAATATTAAGGTATACCATAATAAATTTATCTAAGTGTTCTCCTAATATATTGTTAATACGCTTCTAAAACGTTGCTAATGCGTTTATAAGCCCAAATTATATAACTAATAGTTTATATAATCCTTTCTTTAACCTAAAGGCTGCCTTCTATTTGTCGCCTTCCTTAATCCTAATTTAATAGTACGCCTATCTTAGATCTATCTTTATAAAGATTTGTATATTACCTATTCTATCCTAGATCTTGCTAATTAAGGGTAAAGAATACCTATCCTTTTTAGTAATGCTGTTTAACTATTTATAGTTAATATATAGTCTTAGTTTGCTATTCTTCTTTAGTATAAATAGTACTAGATAACCTGCTGATAATTGCGATAGTCTAATATATCCCTTTTATAAAATTTCCTGGATAAACTCTTTTAGTGCTCTTCCTTTTTCTTTAGTAAGCTTATAGATTAGAAAGAACCTTAAACTTATTTCTAGTTTTAATTCTATCTTATAGTTCTATGCTATATACTCTACTAGCTTTTTACTTTCTAGTGACTATAGTTTCTTACTATATTTATAGTATCTCTTTAGTATATAACTTAAGCCTTGCTTAGTTTCTTTATATATCGCTCTAATTTAGTACTATACTAACTTAGTTTACTATCGTATCTTATAGCGTTAAGTATCTCTAATATTGACCTAACCTATAATCTAATCGATCCTTAGATTATATTCCTATAACTAAGGCATCCCTAATACTGCCTCATCCCGTCCTAATAGTAGGATATTAAAAGATATCTCGATTTATCTCCTTTTAATAGTTATCTAAATAGGTCCTATTTTAAGGTTAATAATCCCTCCTCCGTAGGCTATTAAATCTCCTAAAATCATAACTAATAGGTAAGGTTGCTCCTTCTGTCTATAAGGTAA
>Ga0307515_10012747_pt1 | contig 15786 bp, 15 predicted proteins | sample 17_EM_MG_FD_194513 | JGI IMG/M metagenome (GOLD analysis project Ga0307515, IMG submission 194513) | Populus trichocarpa ectomycorrhiza microbial communities from riparian zone in the Pacific Northwest, United States - 17_EM | ecosystem: Host-associated > Plants > Roots > Unclassified | place... | reverse complement strand
TTTTCCGATCGCACCCGGAAGTGCGTTCGATCGGATGTTACGGTACCGGGACTCAGTACAGGTCGTTGTGGGATGCGCTCTCGCCTGTCCGAGGGCAGAATCCGATTGTCTCGTGCTCGAACCTCGAATCGATCCACTTCGAGGCGGCCGCCGAGAATTCTAAAGCGCAACTGATGCCCTTGCTCACCTGCCTTCGAGATCGTAAAACTGCTGGGTTCATGCTCAGACGCCTCAACATCGACGACGACGGCAAGCCGGGGGAGGCCCATTTGATGGCTGAGGACTTTCGCCCTTTGGTTGAAGTACTTGAGGTCACGTTTCCTCCAATAGAAATACAGAGGGTGAGTTCCATTTTGACGCATGGAGCTGATATATGCTAATCAATTCCCAGTGGGGCTACCATCCACGTCTACATAACGAAGCCAAGATCTAGGGCCCTGATGTAGTCCTGTTGGTCGTGCCCGTCTCCAAAATTCATCACTTCCCAGTGCTGGCGCAAAGAATTGTTTAGGCATAGGACAGAAATCACACCAATTGTTAACTCTGACTGTTTTCCGGGCCCCGGTGCCGTGTTTGTGTTTGCACCACACACCAGATTGCGGCTGTTGATCATGTTGTGGAGATCGCCGATCGACCGTCGGCCACTCGGAGTACTTGAGTGTTCACGCATTATACATTATGAACGATATTGGCCCTTACACTGTGGTAACTTACAGGGGTGTGGGGCACTGAAGATGTTTGTCCACCTGAAAGGTGGCATAGACAGGCTTAATCCTAGCCGCTATACTTTTACAGTGCGCAGAAGGGCCGTGAGGCGTTCAAGAAGTGCGGTGTGGGAATATGCTGTTAACAGATATGTACCCTGCACAGTGCCTCGAAAAGTTGACCCTGGCTCCAGGAGGTGCCTTTGTTTGCATTACGTACGTTACGGCTTGCGGGGGTAGATTGACTCCGGCGAATCCCGATCGAAACATCCCTCCAGTGTCTCATCCTGAAGAGTCGTTAGGTATGTACACCGTCAACTTCTTCCGCTGGCACCCGCAGTGTTTTGTCGATGATACTATCGCGTGTCTAACCTTCATGTTAGGTCATGGCGCTTCCCCAAATCGAGGCCGCCGACGATCATGCGACGTTGGAAAAGACCGATGAAGCTCTCGCGCTCACGCTTCTCCACCTGAGGCTACTTCTTCGTGTCAGGAATCAACTATGTTCACCCCTTTTGCGGCTTCCTACCGAGACCATCATCCTCATTCTATCGCTTACAAACGGAGGGCACTATCACGATTGGCAGTCAATCTTCAGCACCTGTCATCGCATCCACATAATCATGCGCAAGGCAACCGAAGTCTGGTGGGAGGTGAACTATGACTGCACGACCGCCAGCCTGAGGGCGGCGCACGTGTCGTTCATGAGATCGAAGGGAAACCCTCGAATGCTAGTCGCCGATCTCGATCCATGGGATTTCCTACTGTCCACAGACGTCGAAAGCTTTCACGATTATTGGATGGTCAACCGGGTATTTCAAAGCAGTGAGCTCCATACATTGGAATTCTCTGGGAACTCCACGACCTTCGACCATTTCTCCTGGATCCTCAATGGGCCATTCCCTCATCTCGAACGCCTCAAGATCCACATTCTACCTGCATTCGATATCATCGACCAGCCAGTCCCCCTACCACATCCATTCGCTTTGCAACTCTCACCGGACATACAGTTGAGGGTGCTCGATCTTCAAAACGTCACACGTCCCTGGATGCCCGCCTATTTCACTGGGTTAAGAGAGCTACACCTCCAATTTGAACATTGTAGAGAGGGTGTAGTTATGTTGGAGGATGAACTCCTTGGGATCCTTGATGCTTCCCCCCAATTGGAGCGCCTGTCACTGGTGCGAATCAGGGTTGGAAACAACCAACGGCATCAACCCAAGCGCATCGTGCAACTTCCAAGCCTTACTTCACTTTGGCTGGCGAATAACCCTGAAGTTGTTGGGTATATTCTGGCCCACATGGATATCCCTGCCATCACTTCCCTCGAGATTTATGTGAATATTTCCGAGGGAGGCGCAGCACAAGCTCTAGGCCTCTTCTTCCCTAATGGCCGCCTTCCGGAGAGGCTCTTCTCGGATCCTCCGGTATTCAAGATTGGAACCAGGAATGATGGTGCGGAAACGCCCCATATGGGATTCAACATCGGTTCTTTCAAAATACAATTCGAGTCCGAAAGGCCCTCCGATCTTGGTCAAAACACATTCGTGGCATGCATCCCACTGGTTCCGTCATCCGTGACCACTCTGCAAGCGGACTCCTCGGAATTTGACCAAGAGGTGTGGAGGGAGTTTTTCCGATCGCATCCGGAAGTGCGTTCGATCGGATGTTTCCAATATTACGGCACCGGGGCTCAGTACAGGTCTTTGTGGGATGCGCTCACACCCGCCCGAGGGGAGGATCCGATTGTCTTATGCCCAAGTCTCGAATCGATCTGTTTCAAGGTGGCCGCCAGTGAAGCACATCTGACGCCCTTACTCAAAAGTCTTCGGGTTCGCAATAGAGCCGGGTTCAAGCTCAGGTATCTCAATATCGACGACAATGGCAAGTCGGGGGAGGCGTATATGATGGTTGATGACTTTCGTCCTTTGGTTGAAGTGCTCGATGTCAACTTTCCTTCCATAGAGGAACAGAGGGTGAGTCCTGTTTCGACGCATGGAGTTGATGAGAGCTAAATCGACCCCAGTGGAGCGAATATCCATTTCCACACGGTGATGTTAAAATCTAAGGGCCTGGTGTAGTCCTGTTTGCCGCGCCTGTGCCCTAAAACCTATCGCCTCCCAGCACTGCTGGAGGACCAAAGCAGCGATGGAACGAGAATAATTGGGCGTCTTTTCGGCGGGGCGCTGGTCAGACAAGAGGAGTTCGGAATCGTTTGCGTACACAGCACCATCGTGATGGTTCAGTTTCTGATGATGAGGGAGTAGAATCCAATTTTTGCCCACATTACTTATTCAATCTATAAACACATACGATATACGTGCAAAATCGTACCAATCCGACCAACCCAGCGGGGTGGTTATTCGGGTTGGACAGATTGGTACAGCAACCATCCAGACTCGCGCCGGGGATTGATAAATTTCCGCAGCCCACACGAGCCAACAGCAAAGCAACAGGGCACCGGTGGCGGGAAAAGGACGCGGTCATCAGCGCGAAGAGTACTACACCACGCGTAGCACCCGATGCTGGTGTCTGGTTCAGGAACTGTTTGCTTGGAGACGCCTTGCGAATGTTGCAAGAGTGCGGAATGCGTTATCAGCGCGAATACAGCTGAGCGAGATGTACACGGGACGGTACCTCGAAAATTCGACCCTGGCCTCGGGAAGAGCCTCCGTTTGCACTGCTGCGTCGCAGACTGGCCCCTTGCGGGAGCAGAATTGAGGCTTCATTTTATTCCGGCAAAACCCGATCGAAGGCGCTCCTGCAACATTCTCATCCTGAAGAGTGGATTAGTAGGTATGTACACCGCCAGCATTCTCCGCCGAGACCTTCCGTCGCGTTGTCAATAATGCGAACTATCGCGTGTCCAACGTCTAACCCTCACGCTAGATCATGACGTCCCCCCACATCGATGCCGCCGACTATACGACACTCGAGGAGACAGATGAAGCGCTCACGCTCACGCTTCTCCACCTGAGGCTACTTCTTCGCGTCAGGAATCAACTACATTCACCCCTCCTGCAGCTCCCTACCGAGACCATCATCCGCGTTCTATCATTTGCCAACGGGGGGCACTATCACGACTGGCAGTCCATCTTCAGCACCTGTCATCGCATCTACATAATCATGCGCAAGGCAACCGAAGTCTGGTGGGAGGTGAACTACAACTGCACGACTGTCAGCCTGAGGACGGCGCACGTGTCGTTCATGAGATCGAAGGGAAACCCTCGGGTGCTAGTCGCCGATCTCGATCCATGGGACGTCCCGCATAGCCCAGACGTCGAAAGCTTTCACGATTATTGGATGGTCAACCGGGTATTTCAAAGCAGTGAGCTCCATACATTGGAATTCTCTGGGGACCCCACGACCTTCGACCATTTCTCCTGGATCCTCAATGGGCCATTCCCTCATCTCGAACGCCTCAAGATCCACGTTATACCTGCATTCGATATCGCCGACTGGCCAATCCCCTTGTCAGGTCCGTTCGCTTTGCAACTCTCACCAGACATACAGTTGAGGGTACTCGATCTTTATAACGTCACACGCCCCTGGTTGCCTACCTACTTCTCCGGGTTAAGGGAACTACATCTCCACTTTAAACACTGTGACGAGGATGTAGCCATGCTGGGGGATGAACTCCTTGGGATCCTTGATGCTTCCCCCCAATTGGAGCGCCTGTCACTGGTGCGAATCAGGGTCGGAAACAACCAACGGTATCAACACAAGCGCATCGTGCAACTTCCAAGCCTTACTTCACTTTGGCTGGCGAATAACCCTGAAGTTGTTGGGTATATTCTGGCCCGCGTGGATATCCCTGCTATCGCTTCCCTCGAGATTTATGCGAAAATTTCCGATGGGGACGCGGCACAAGCTCTAGATCTCTTCTTCCCCGATGATCGCCTTCCGAAGAGGCTCTTCTCGGACCCTCCAGTATTCAAGATTGGAACCAGGATCGTCGGGGGGCGCTCCGAAACGCCCTACATGGGATGCAGCATCGGCGGTTTCGAAATTCTGTTCGAATCCGGCAGGTACTCCAATCTTAGCCAAAACGCCTTCGTGGCCTGTATTCCACTGGTTCCGTCATCCGTGACTACTCTGCAAGCGGACTTCTCGGACTTTGACCAACGGGTGTGGAGGGAGTTTTTCCGATCGCATCCGGAAGTGCGTTCGATCGGATGTCACGAATATCACGGTACCGGGGCTCAGTACAGGTCGTTGTGGGGTGCGCTCACACCTGTCCGAGGGGAAGAACCAGTTATATTGTGCCCGAACCTCGAGTCGATCTGCTTCAAGGTGGTCGCCGAGAATGCGCATCTGACGCCCTTGCTCAAAAGTCTTCGGATTCGCAATAGAGCCGGGTTCAAGCTCAGGTATCTCAATATCGACGACAATGGCAAGTCGGGGGAGGCGTATATGATGGTTGATGACTTTCGTCCTTTAGTTGAAGTACTCAATGTCAAGTTTCCTCCCATAGAAACACAGAGGGTAAGCCCCGTTTCGACGCATGAAGCGGATGTGTGCTAATCGACTCCCAGTGGAGCGACCGTCCATTTCCATACGACGATGCCGAGATCTAGGGCCCTGGTGTAGTCCTGTCGATCGTACCCGTGTCTGTCGCCTCTCAGCACTACTGAAGGGCCAACGCAGCGGTGAAGCGAGAAGATGAGGGCATATTTCCAGCGGGGCGCTGATCGGACGTGTGCGTGGCGAAAGTGAAAAGGGTAAAGATGTTAGTGGTCGTCAATCTGCGGCGGTCGGAAACTGTAGTTACCATGAACGAACACGGTCGACGAAAGGATTGGATCCAATGACGGTGAGGGCACGGACTGCCACGACCCTGACAACGATGACAGCCAGTCCAGACGGCGTCGATGTCACCAAACCGACTTTGTATGCAACTTTTTACGCCTCCGTCTTCGGTGCCCATACTACCTCCCTCAACGGTACGATAAACATTATCTTCCGGATCAAGAAGATGAAGATGATGAAACATTATTCATTGACTCCCCGTCTTCCGTCGACAAGGTGGCTACGGGCCGAACCGCTGACGAGAGGCACCAGGGAGGGTAATGGGTAGCTCGGGTGTAGGGCATGGAAGGGTTAGTTGTCTCGGTCGCGACCGAAATCACGACGATTCATCAATATAATTCCAATACGTGTCTTGGAACTGTTTGACACACGATTTACTACCACACCCTTAGGCTCGGTGGGACGGTGCTGACTGAAATAACATGTTTAAAGACTGTCGATACAAACGTTCACTTGTCTTGGATATTGGTGACAATTGAACTCGAGTCTGGTGGTGGACTCCCTGATGACCGGTGAATTGGTAAAATACGGGACCCCTTGATGACGGCGAGCGATGGCCATCCGGGTTAGCCAGACGATTGGTACAGCAATCATCCAGATTCGCGCCGGGGGTTTACCAATTTTCGTAACCCACACGAGCCAACATCAAAGCAACGTGGCATCAGCGGAAGAAAAAGAACGCGGTAATCAGCGCGAAGAGTACCGCATCACCGACCCGAGCCAAAGCTCAAGCGCTCAACCCGCGCAAAATGAAGCGGAGGATAGCACAGCTATCGGGATGCGGAAGGGGTGGCGAAAAATAATACAGATGGCGTCCCAAAATTTGACATCGCGCGTTCTGAGTGGAGAGTGTTCAGCTGAAGGTGTTTGAATTGAAGAAAAAACCCGTCGACGATCTGCCCGATTCAACCCATCCCGGTCACCCCGCACCCTCTGAGATACACAGAAGTTCGTCCCCTCGACCCCAAAGTTCGCCCCGGAAGGCGGAGACGTAAAGGACGACGTACTCAGGGTTGATGGATTGACGGCCAATGAAATGATCAGTGGCTGGTGAATGTCTGAACCCTGACACACAAAGGATACGAGACGTCCGGCAGCCCAGTTTGCACGAGCGAAATATATTCCTGGTCGCCTCGGCGTGGGGCGTGTTTTTCTAGACTTCAATTTACGTTTTTTTTTTCATACCAAGGGATCATCGGTGTATCACCTGTTAAAATTTCTCAATGAATTCTGGCGGCCGGGACACCCTGAGCACGCACTCACCTCCAGGTACGTTTCATGAAGCAAAACAGCAGGAGGAGGCGTTGCAAGACACGATAATACAATCATCATCTGCCCGTGGAATTCACAACCCCTGGTTGACCTTGGGGACTGGAAAATCCGAATCCTTTCTTGAAGTGAGCCTGCACGACAGGTTGGAGTGGGATCACAAGAGCTAAAGCAGATCTGAGATTAACTCATGCTCTAACTCTGAGAAAAAGCGATGACGTCGTACCCCGATGACTCATCCTCCGGCAACAACAGAGTGAACTCATTCAAGACGAGGGGATAGAATGGGGGGAAGAAATTGACCCAACGGAACATATTTCTGGCTGAGTCAACTCTAAGCTAAGTTAGCTATGATTATGGCACATGAGATAAACTTCTTTCGACGGCGATATACTGCTTGTGGATGAACGCGGGAAAAATATGAAGCCACGGGGCGACGACGGAGTGGGAAATTGTGAGTGTGTTAATGATGGAATGGATGCGAGGAAGTGGACGGGCCGGGTGGGAGAAAAAGTCGCGTCTAGAAGGAAAATGGGCGAAGGGATAGAGATCGAAGAGACGGAACCATCTGGCAGAGCCGATCGGGTCTGACCATGGACAAGAGAGGACGAGATGGGGGGGGATTAGGATGAGAATCAAAGAACGGACGACCAAGAAATCTCTTCCTCTTTGCCTCTACAAGCAACCAACGCACAACACAATAAGCACACAAAGTGCAGCGACTGTCCTGCAAGGGGCAACAGAAACCACAAGACCAAAGGTCAGCAACACCGAAGCAACTCAACACAGAGGCCACATGGACAGAAGCGGGGATATGATGAGGCGCTTACCACAAGCAAACAAAGCACGACCAGGACCGGCTCAATGGCCGGGATCACCGAGGGGCCATAGACGAGAGCATAAGGCCCTGGGCGAGCTCCTTCTTCCACGATATCCGTCGAAGGGCTTCCCCATAATCGACCCACTCCCTCTGCCGTTCTTTACACTCGAGCCACTCTTTGTCGAGAGTGTAGACCTCGAGCTCGTAGAAATGATACGTGGACGACGCCGAGTTGATCGTCGTCACGAACCTCGTAATCTTGCCACGTACTCCCGCTGCCGTTTCATTTCGCCCCGGTGTGATAGAGACGCGGGTGGGCGAAACGGGGATTTACGGACGGTGTGCGGGGGATTAGGTGGGCGCGGATTGGTAATGACGTTTTGGTGACACGAATCGGTGGGGCGCGCGCACACGTAGAACGAGACGTGTATGTTCCGGTTATGCAAAAAGCATGGAAGGGAAGAAGAGGGGCCAAATGGGTTAGGAAGTTGGGAGGCGGGGAAGAGGACAAAGGAGGAGACCTTCTTCCAAAGCTTCTCTTGACGCCGCTGCTTCCAGCACTCCGTCTGTCGGCTCCCAACCTCCTTTGGGCACTGTTGACGAACCATCCACGAGTGGTCGGAGAGGAGCGGGGGGTCGAAATAACAAAAGAGGGGAAGAGCCATGAATCAAGTCACAAGCCAAACGAAGGGGGTCATACAGTCAGCAACAAGTCCGAAGGCGAGCGGTGGACGAAGTACAGGGGGTGCGACTTACAAACCCAGTGGTCCGAACGTTTCCGGCTTGAGACGATGAGGACTTTCCCGGCCGCTCTTGAGATGGGGATCGCACAGCACACAACCCGTGGCGAGGATCGACCCTTGTTGTCACCCATTGCAAGACGAGTAGAGAAGAGTTTCTGGAGGGGAGGAGTGAGGAAGGGAGAGGGGGAGGGAGGATGACCTGTCGCTGTGTTGGTGATGGTTCCGGAAGAAAAGTGTTGGGCGTAATTCGCAAGCAAAAAAGCGGGCTAGGATGGGATCCACTGGGTTTACCAAATCACCACGCGTATCCTATTTGTTTGATGACGGGGCAAACAAAATCTCCGGGATGGTGGGCAGTGTTTCCGTTGAAAAAAAATAAAAAAGAAACAACAAAACGGGTGGGCAAGGGGGGGGGGCTTTTATATCTGAGCGAAGATATCGATGATGAGAACGAAAAAAAAAAATTCGAAGGGGCGAGGAGGATGAGTCGCGTGCCATGCTCATTCTCGACTGGGACACGAGTGTCCTAGCCAACGAGATCACGCACGTTTGTTCCAAGAACGTTAACAAAACCGGAGGTATCGGGCACCGATCCGTAAGTGATGGATATTCCACGACGATTACTACTAAACTATCGACGACCCACAGCCCATCACGGCCTACTCGTTCCAGCTAGCATACGGAGCATCAGTCCATGAAACCACAACGCCAGAAGAAAAAAACAAGACTCACGCCACTAGGAACATGCACGCAACCCCAAATGCCATCGCAGCAAACTAGATAGGCAAACAAGCGATTCTTCAGGAACGGGCTGGAGGCTTTGATATCCGTAAATCAACTCACTTCTCGCAAGGCTTGCTTTCCGCTTCTGCTCTCTTCCAGCAGCCTGTGGCAGAGGTCCGATCCATTAAGTCAGCGGGCGAAAGAGGGGAAAATGACGTTATGACTATGAACGCACGTTGGCAAAACCGCAACAGCTCCGATATACAGGAACCCCCCGGCGACAAAAGGAATCACCTGCACTCGGTTAAACTAACACGAAGAACGCAACGAGGAGACGAGTACCACACACCAGATCAGCCATTTGGACTGTAGTGCCCAGAATTCCAGCTGCCGTACCCTTGAGCGCGGCCACCAGATCACTCTGCTCAGTGACACCCTCCCCGGAAGCGGACAGGTTGTGGATCGCGATTCCCATGAACGTCCTGTCAGGTTCGATCCAGAACCACAACGCAATCGTCATTAGCATCGTCGGTCCAGAAGCAAACAGGGTCCTGAAAACTTGACCTTACCCGATCTAGGACCGTTGATTCAATCCAACGGATGAGGGAAACGAGGACTGGTGAGCGTGCGTTCTGATGAAGGTAACCGCGTTCCAATCAGACTCACAAAGGCGCCAATAGCGGTTATGAACTGAGATTGCATAGCCTGTCTCTTGGTGAAGCCGCTGCGAATCAAGATGGAGTAATCCGCGATCTCGTGGGGAATCTCGTGTGCGAAGCAGGCGAGCGTGGTCGTAGCTCCGATCAGAGGGCTGGAGTAGAAGGAAGCAGCCATGCTTCAATGAATGGGGGTCAATTTGAATTGTGTGCAAAGCATCAAAACGAGGGGGAAAACCAGACTTACGCGAGGCCGTCAGTGCTGAAACGTTCGAATGAGCCACACGACAAAGGAAGAGAACGGAAAAATGGTGTACGCACATATTATGAACGAAGTCACCGAACAAATTGAGGTAAGCAGATAACTTGGAGGGGCCGTTCTGCGACGAACGTTCCTCCTCTTGTACGTCCTCTTCTTTTCTTTCCTTCTTTTCCTTCCTGGCTTTTAGTTCGCCATTGCCGTGGGAGATCTCCACACCAGAAGAGTGACTTGTAGATCCCTCAACGGAATTTGAGTGGGAATGAGAATGGGAATGACCCCCTCCCTCGGAACCCAAACCACGAAGGGTCTTCTCCATCATGAAGAATGAAGCAAATCCAACAAAGATGGCCAGTCTAACACCCCAGGTCAGAGATTCTGAATACACACTGTCGTTGAGGTCGTACCCAACGATAATATTCCGTTTGTCCTCCACCATGAGGAAGTGCACGTCGTGGTGTTCACCCATAAATGAATGCGGAACGAGGTGCAAGAAAACATCAGAAAGCAATCCGCCGGTCTAGGTAGGTCACGAGTGTCAGTCATCCCGGTCCCATGGCTTCGGGCGTACGTCATCGGACTGAAGCAAAGTAAGTAAGAACATACGGCGAATGCAGTCATGGTATTCAACGTATCTGTGTTGATTTGTGCGGGTATGAATGCGAGGATGAAATTCGGAACACTTTTGGAATCAAGGAAACAACGTTGGTTAATGGCCTGACGATGTCATCGGCGGCAAACAGGGAAGAGCGCACGAGCTGATGTAGAGTGTCCCAAGCACTGTAAAACGCAGCCAATCCATCAGGCGTCAGAAGGCCTGGTCCTCATGGGAGAAGAGTATACGCACCAGAGTTCCATCCAGGTCCGAAGGGGAATAAGACGCCAAAGATCTGTCTCAACAAAGGAGACTCGCCCTCGTCCAGTTCAGCTTTGATTTTAGAAAGCTTTTGCACTGTCGAGCATTCGTAGATCTCTGTCCCCTACGTGGGTGTAGTTGTTCGCAGGAGTTAAGAGTTAAAAGTTAAATTTCGAAGGATGATATGATGCGAATTTTCAGCCTCAACCTGGAAGGAACGCGGTGTGACTGCTCACGTATATCGGTTGCCCGCCCAGGACGGTAGATTCCGCGAGAACGGAGTAGATTTGGATACATACTACAACAGAGAAAAGGAGGAGCGTCCGCTGGGATCGACGCGGCACGCTGAACATCATCGTCTCTGGAGGAGTTAGTGTGCTCGTCGCAACCGGTCGTATCTTTGAACGACCGCCTCCGAAGGTCACTTCTCGTCTTACCCGATTCACCCAGCTCACCCCTGACTTCTCCCCACTTCCTCACGCTGGCTTCGGAGTTCACTCGCACCGAACCAACCACGATGTTCTATCCCGTCGAATGACCAATCCGTTCCCAGCATAGCGGGAGGCAGTCAGCGCGCTCTCTGGTTTTCTCATCCCTTTTCATCCACGTGTAAGTTAGAGGGCGCGTCGCGTCCACCAATACCCTACGTCTTCAAATGTACCCCACCCCAGACGAGGCTGCTGTCCTGGAGACCGTCGAAGCGTTCATGGTTAAAACCATGGTTCGCTACGATCCCTCCCACGACGCTCTTCACGGTGAGTTCGTGAAGCAGCCAAAGAAACCACCTCAGTGTCCTCATCTTGTATCCTTCGCACCGCATGAACAGTCCAACGTGTTCGCAAAACTGCACTAAAACTGGCCTCCGACCCTTCGATTTCTCCTCGCTCGCCCGATCTCCTTGTGATCGAGCTCTCCGCCCTTCTTCACGATGTCCTCGACAAAAAATACGTCCCAGAATCACTCTCCTCCGATCCACACGCGTTCTTCCTCCCCACGTTCGGAGAATTGGACGCGAAGTACCCCTCCGTGGGGCTCCTTGCTGAAGACGGAAAACGGGCAAGGCTCATCGCAGACATAGTTACGAATGTCTCTTGGACCACCGAGAAAAAGCTGAGGCAAGAAGGGAAATGGGGAGCGTGGCATGACGGATGTGTGGAGTTGCATTGCGTCCAGGACGCGGATAGGTTAGATGCTATCGGTGCCTTCGGTACGTACACCGTCTAGAGTTGGTGACGGAACATCGTCAATAACCTCGATCACCAGGAATCATGAGATGCTCTGCGTACACTGCCGTTACCTCAAAGTAGGTCTCCACGAAACGAACAACCCGATGATCTCCGGCGATTGACGCGCATACATGGTGTTCCAGTCCATTGCACGCCCCAAATGACCACCCATTGCAAGCTGCATCCGCTATCCAGCATTTCCACGACAAGCTCTTGCATATCAAGGATCGTTTGAAGACGGAACCGGGCAAGAGAATGGGCAAAAAGCGACACGAGCTTGTAAGTAAGTGTTCCTGATGATTCCAGGAGTGGGGTCCTCACCGTATTTTTGCGTTCTGTAGATGTTGCAGTTCTTGAAAGCGATAGAGGAGGAGTACGAAGGGGAGCAATAGTGGCCTCCCACCCTACACTGTCCACACCTTTGATTTTCCCAAATCAATGAATTCTTGGATGCTCTTTGGAGACATTTCAAATCCCAAGTCATGCAACCGGTGGACCAAGTATCAGATCTCGCGTAGTCAGGGTCTCCTTTCGAGGTAGGCCGAGTCCACCCACGCACACGTGATGGCTCTTCATGGCAGCCTGGCGTTCACCCGCAACGTTGCCAACATCATCTTCGGGAGTGTTTCCGCGTAACTCAAACCCACTCAGAAACGCTGCATGCCACTACCGCGAGACTCGCACCTTGACTCGATAACCTCGAGGATGGTCTCGTTGGTATTACGTTGGGCCAGATGCTCCATATTATACGGATCTGACCTGTCACATGTCAAAGACGATGCTTACCTTTGAGACAAGTGACTCTTCCCAGCATAAGCTGTCGGATTTTGACTGCCAGCAAGTATCAGTCGAAACCCCCCTGCGCGATCGATTCGCCCCCCGATTTACCTCCTTCCCCGCCCATTTCGAGATAGTATTTTTCAATCCCGCGTCTTCCATTCTAGCGATCGCATAACGCTCAGTTCAGCGCTGGTACCCGCCCTCTCTTTCATGCCGAATAAAATCCTAGACCGGGGTGGTGCTCACTGGATAATGGCAACGGCGATAAGTATTAACCAACTACAACAACGTGAGGGAGAACTGGGTCACATAAATTCGTCGTAGAAGGTTAACGTGAATGAGCATAAGAAAAATGTTTCAAGGAAGCGACTGGAGAACCGAAAAACGAGCAAGGTCCAAAGAGTTCAAGATAGGCGTATCGCTTTTTATGTCAGTAGACAAACAGAAGGGGTGAAAGGGGGTAATCGTGGACACGCAAGGAGGGAGTACATGTTCGGATCCATCAAGAGGCAGAAATTGTCACGTCAGGAAAAAGAAGAGTCTGTGCGCATGAAGTGAAAAGGTCCTCTTTAAGCCAGAACGGCACCAACAAGGGCAGCCAAGAGGCCGAAAGAGCCGAAGTTAACGGCGTTGGTGAAAGCTCCTCCGGTGTTGCCACCAGCGGAACCGGTGGGAGTGGAGGTGGAAGAAGAGGCAGTCGATGGGCGGACCGAAGAGGGGGAAGAAAGGGGCCTTGTGGGGGAAGAGGCAGGAGTTGGGGTGGGGGTGGGGGTGGGGGTGGGGGTAACAGAAGGGGGGGAGCTAACGGAGCTGCCGCTACCCGTAAGTGTGGAGAGGGGAGAACCAACGACGGAAGATCCGACAGAGCTCGAAGCCGAGCAGTCGGTGGTTGCTAACGGAAGATAAGTATGTGTTGATTCCGCAAAATAAATGAAATCGCGCTTACTGCCAGGGTCAACCCGAACAGCAGCGGTACGCGATTCTACACCGCTGGTGTCACGGAGCAATAGTCCGATACTCTGACCGGCGGGGACGGTAACAGTCCAGGTGAACGAGGTACCAGTCAGGCCGTCCCAGGAGAATAGAGCAGCACCAGAGGGATTGTCACCAGGGTGAATGCTCTACGTACGAGATGCAGGCAGATCAGTTGGGTGAGATGACAGGTGAAAACGAAAAACTGACCAAAAAGTATGGTCCTAAACAGCGAGGTAAATATCGAGCCGTTGAAAATTGAGACAATAGTAGTATACCGAGAACCCACCTTGTGTGCCTTCAGGATTCCAAGAAATGAGGAGAGGCTGACACTGAACGACATTGGACCTAGTGCACGGACGCGCAGCAGGTCGGGGTAAGCACGTAGTACAGACTTGTACGGGGCACACAGGGGCTTACGGGGTGTTGAGAACTAAAGAGTTCGCAGTGGACGCAACGGCGGCAAGGAGGGCGGCGACAGAAAACAACTTCATTGCTGCGCTGTACGACAAATGGCTCGATGAGTGGGAGAGGGGGACGAAACCTGTCTTGGGAGTATACTTAGCCTATTTATTTCCCGCTCCCCGCCAATCTCCGAAGCGGCAACAGCCGAGACCCCTGACACCCGTCTGATGGATGTTCCACCTTCACGCGTCGACCGGCGTGGTCAACCACCCGAAACGAACTCGGGTTGGTGTTGGGACGACGATAGTGTTTATCTCTCTTCGTCCCCTGAGGACTGGGGATTTCGTCGTAGGTCGTTCGCAAACAGATGCGGGCGCCTGTTGAAGTTTATTCATATGTAGCTTCTACAATCTAATCGGTCCTTATCTCTTCGGCGCCGCGCCTGACGAGGCGGGAACGTGCATACAGCATGCTCGCTGCCGGTTGCCTTCGCTTGGGTGAAACCGGGCCCGCCTTTCATATTTGCAAACGCAACCTACATGTAGGGTTCCGATTTAGACGCGTAGCCGTTCCTGCCAAGCGGTCAATGGAGCCAAGAAGGGTGCGCAGGACTTAAGTGGGGAGCTGTCGAGACCCCGCCCGCTCTTTTGGGTTGGGGATAGCACAAAACTCGGCTACTGACACCCTTCTAGGAGGGATGGAGATATTGTGGCAAATTCTCTAGATCCTGTGGTCACCACCCTGCGGCAGGACGCTGGCGAACTCTATAGCACTCATTGCGATTGACGTTAACTAAGTTATGTGAGCTCAAGCGCTCACCGCTCAACCTTTCTACTCCCATCATAGCACCATCTATCCCGGCGTTGTTGGAGAGGAGCGGGGTGGCGTCCTACAGTGAGTATCTGAATTAAATTCCGTCGTGGCCGTGTGAGTGCTCGATTTTGGTGGGGGTAAACAAGGGTAAACACGGACACTTTGATTTGATTTGCGGGACTACCCATCCTCAAACCCTCAGGATCTCAGGATCTCACAGACAGTCACCCAGTCGAACAGAAAGTCCGAGGTTAGGCTTATAGTACTTAGTGGTACAACAGTTGGTACCCTGGACCATTGTCTTGGCGAAACGATCGAAAATTCTGAATGAAACTTGGCGCCGTGCTCTGGTGTCATCTCGCTCCACTCCTCGTGATGAACTCATGAAGGTTGTCTATCCACAGTCCACATGAAACTTTGCCACAACGACATTCTCGTCCACCCCACTCGCCCTGGGGCTTCTAATTCCGTGGGACAAGGAGGGTGTATCAGCACCACACCAGCAATAACTGTATCGGTCCCATCCTTGCCGCATACGCCGGCGCCGGTGAATTGTTGGTCACATCGGGAACTTGCACGTGACGTGTGACGGTCCGTCTGTGGTCTCAGGCAGGCCGAGGTCCTCCCACGACCTCCTGCCAATGCAATCGACTGGGTCCACAAAGTGACGTTCAACTCAGGAGACTAGAGGTATATATAGGGTTGTTATTGCTTAGAATCTTATCCAAACCACAGTCGCCTCTTCTGCATC
>Ga0307515_10012746_pt1 | contig 15786 bp, 9 predicted proteins | sample 17_EM_MG_FD_194513 | JGI IMG/M metagenome (GOLD analysis project Ga0307515, IMG submission 194513) | Populus trichocarpa ectomycorrhiza microbial communities from riparian zone in the Pacific Northwest, United States - 17_EM | ecosystem: Host-associated > Plants > Roots > Unclassified | place... | reverse complement strand
AAATTTTATAAAATATTTTTTTTATTTTTTAATATTTTTTATGAATACTCTTACCATAATGCACGCAATAAATAAAAACAAAAACGTCAATGTGAAATATAATATTCTCAAAATAGTTGATTGACTATATGTGGCTGGGTTCTACTAGACCAAAACAATTTATGAAAAATAAATAAATTAAATGACAGATCAGTCGAAAGAAAGACACCTGATATATTTGAGATTGTGGTATGATAATATTTAATGTGTTTTTTATTTAAAAATATATTAAAATAATTTTTATTTATTTTTAGTATTAACATATTAAAATAATATAAAAACATAATTTTTTTTTATTTTAAATAAAAAAAATTCAAAATTTTTGAAAATACGGTTTGCACCATGTTTTCAAATACACCCTAAAAGCCTTTTTGATATTGTGATGGCGCTATCAGTTCAAAATATTTTTTACTTAAAAATATATCAAAATAATTTTTTACAACATACATAATCTAAAATCATAAAATAAAATTTTATTTAAAAAAAAAAATTAAAATTTTTTGGACACACCCTTGGATTTCTTTGGGCTATTTCCCAAACACACCCTATTAGATTTTCCGTATCCCCTCTCTATTTCCCTCCCTGTCTGTTCCACAGTATCCATGACCGGCGAAGCGTGACCTATTTCGGCAGCCTTTCTCCGCTCACCGGATCCGAACCTGTCCCGCTAGATTTCTTTGGGCTACACTCACACATTGTGATTGGTGACTTCGTTTTTTCCTTTTGTTCTCCTTTTTCCTGTCTTTGCGTTTCTCTTTTACTGGTTTGAGCTGTTGTTTGATCAATTGTGTGTGATTTATAAGCTGCTAATTTGTTTTTATAGGGTTTCCGAGGCTTTATCCCCACTGTCGGTGCAGTTCTTTATGCTTTCCTGGTTTGCTTCTCCACTTTTATTTCTAGGCTTCTTATAAATCTATTTTATTCTTTGCATTTTTCTCATTGCTTCTTCTCTCTGCTTTGGTTTTCTGGTTGGTGGCATGTGCCTTAGTACCTGTTCTATTGCTGTGGCTGGTGTATTTTCTTGAAACTCTCTGCCATCTTTGTTTTTAGATTGGTTTTCAGTTGTTTCTCTTGCTTCTGGTCTGGGTGTCTGTTCTGTCTCTTTGTTGCTGCACGTATGTGTTGGGTTATGCAGCTTCTTTTTTTAGATGGACTTAGCAGCCAGCACCATCGTTAGTGAATTTTAGCCTGTTAGGAAAAAAAAATCAATAAGCGCAGAAGTTAGTTTTCAATTTAGTGTGCTGATATCACATTTTCCCACGTGGGAAATTAGAATTGAATTTTGAGCATGCTATTCAGACAAAATTAAGAATCTTTTCGGTTGACAAAATAGTAAGAAGGTAACTAAGAATTTAGAAGGGGGAGAAAGTATATCCACCAATTATATATATGCTCTAGAGAAGTTTTCTGTGATTTTTTAAGTGCTAGAAATGTATAAAATCAAACGTGTCTGTATCACCAGAGGCTGAGGTAGACTTTAACATTAAGAAGGAAGGAAAGAAAGAAAGAAAGAAGATGAAGCTAGGGTAGACTCTCAGTGCTTACCTTCTTTCCTTAATTTTCTTGGCCACTGTTTCTTCAATGAAGCTTCTTTTGTTGTGGCCCTTTCAAACCATTAAAAACTTGGACAGCCCATGCCTGACTCATCTTATTGCTTTACTGCAATGCTTTTATGTTCTGGAACTTGGTTTTAGGTCTGGATGTGGTCCTTCTCCGATGTTAATTTCATCAATGAGCTTTTCAGTTTTTGCAGTTACGTGGATGCTGCTCTGCTCCTTTTTTTTTATAGCTCAATGTTGCTGCTTGCTATGCGTGCAGTTTTAGCTTGCCTTTTGATTGGCATTTGATTTGTTTTTCCATATCTTTTGTCTTGAACTGGTTTTGCATGGTTGAATAACCTCGGTTCTGTGGTGCTTTTCCAGGTTCAGTTGCTGTAAGGATTAGGAGGGTTATTGCTGTCTTTGAATTGTTCTTCCCGGGACTTTAGCCTACATCATCCTGGTACGAGTTCGATCCTTTTTTCATAAAATCTACACTTGCTAGATGAACGTTAGAAAGATTATCCATTTCGAAAGCCTTATATTGCAATGGGTTAATGATGCTCCTGTCACCGCTGTTCTGTGCTGGAATTTATTAAAAAAAAAAGGTTTTATGTTTTACTCATCATGTCATTTCTTTGCACCTGCATGCGCAACCCTTTTTTTAAAAAAAAAATCTGGAGAGGTCTGCACCTTATGTGTGTAGAATCCAATGGTTTTGGTTTTCCGTTTTTCTTGAAACAAAGAGTTGCCTCTGTGTTAAGCATAGAAAAAAAGGAGCAACAGTAGTTAGGAGCCTGCAATTTTCCTTATCATATCATGTGCTAAGAATTTATCCATAAAAGAAGTATGGGATTTTAATGGGATTGGAAATGTCTATGCTTTAGAACTGCTATTTCCCATTGTGTTATATCAGAAAAAAGAAAAAGTCAAAAAACAGACAGAAAATCATTTCAAATACATACAAAGAAAAAGTAAAAAACAATAGTAAGAACAATGAAACCACTAACTTTCATATCATAGATAGACAGAAAATCCACACTCATACAATTAATCATCAAAATGCATTCTTTGAGACATTCAAAGTTGCTTTTCTCACAAAAAGAACAGAACTTTACTCCACAAAAATTGATTATTTCATTGACGAGCACAAAAAAAATCAATAAAGCACATTGATTTTCCGAGAAACAATAAACGAAATATAACAAAACCCATGTTCTCAAATCTTCACATACAAATGGAAAGATGAAAGCAAAACAGTACCAAAATAACAAACAGTGGGTGATTACAACAAAAAATAAAGCAGAAAAACAGCTGAAACCCAGTAAAAAAACACCAAAAGTAAAACATATTCAAGGGTACAAAGAGGTAGTACCTGAAGTTGGTGTATAGGCTACTGGAGAGTGGTGGAGGGAGAAAAGTGGAGATGTTTTAGAGAGAGATGGGCGGCTCTGCTCTCTCTAGCATCAACTGGTGAGTTGTTTTTCCAAGCAAGCTGGGGAGGGCGTGAGGTGTTTAACCTTTTGACACACATTACATATTTACATTACATCAAGGTTCTCAAAAACATTTTTTTTGACACGTAATTTTTTTAACTAATTATATAGACAATTTCAGCCATGTAGTAAATAACAATATAATACAATTAAGACAAAAGTTAAATAAACAATACAAAGTTTAAACACCTTAAAATACATAGTTCAAATTAAAATTCATATATAGTTTAAATTAAAAATCTCTTACAATACAATTATATCCATAGAATTTCATTACCTAACAATCATCAAGCCTAAAACAAACAAAGTTTGAACTATGTATAATGGATGTACAAAATAGTTCACTGTTTATTCTAAAAATTATTTTTGCAGTCATCAAGCATAAAAAGCTAACTATTAAGATTAGATTTTGTCTTTTAAAAATCTATTAAAAAAACTGGATTGGGTATGGGTACCTGCTCGATGGAAAAAGTCCTTCACCTGAACTAATCCGACTAGGTTGGAGGATGGTGGTAGATTCTGATTTTTTGGGGCAGTGGCAAGTGGAACAATATCCACTCCCAACCAGATCTATTGTCATCCCCACGGTACTCAACATCTCTCTCCCAATTGTTTTACTTGATTTGACTAAGACTGTGATTGTGTTATGATTCATTAGGTCAAAGTTTTATTTTTTTAGGTTTCTTGGTGGGTCATTAGTTGCGATTAGAAGATGTTAATAGATATTTCATGTGATGAAGCACTCTCAGGCAGTTTTATATTTGATGTGTTGTTATTTTGTGCTGTATTACTAAGAGAGATAAAAGCATACCTGCACAGAGATGAACAATTGTTCTAAAAATTGGACTCCATGACAAATTGTTATCCTATCATCTATGACTAAGAAAAACAGGTCTCTGCTTTGAAAAGTCTGCTTTAAAAAAAAAAAAAAACTCCTTAACCTGTACATTAAAAAAATGCCTATTGCTATGCTTTACCAAAAGAGCTTAAATGCCAATTGTAGTGTAACTTTTCTTATGCCAAGCTTCTGGAATTCAGAACCAAACATGTTTGAAATTTAAAAACCTAGAATACACAGAAATTTGCTCATCAAGCATAAAAAACTAACTATTAAGCTTAGATTTTGTCTTTTAAAAATCTATTAAAAAAACCAGATTGGGTTTGGGTACCAGCCCAGTGGAAAAAGTCCATCGGACCTAATCCGACCCGGTTGAAGGACGGTGGTGGATTTTGATGTTTTGGGGCGGTGTCAAGTGGAACAATATCCGCTCCCGACCCGATCTATTGCCATCCCCACAGTACCCAGCAACTCTCTCTCTCTCAGCTGTTTTGCTTGACTTGACTAAGGCTTAATTATATTGTGGAAACAGGGACAGAAAGAAACAGAGAGAGAATGGAGGAATCAACAATAGCAAAACAGAATAAGAATGTGCCAGTGTTGCCATGGATGAGAAGCCCGGTTGATGTAAGCAAATTTGAAGAGTACCCGCTTGATATCCTCCCTTTCCTTGACCCCAGGTGTCTCTCTCTCTCTCTATATATATGTATTAATATATTCAAATATTGTTTTTTCGAGATTATTTTGTTTAAATCAAAATCTTTGTTCATCATTTTAGGTTGAAGATGGCTTTGCAGAATATGGGTTTCAAGACACTTTTTCCAGTTCAAATTGCGGTTTGGCAAGAGACTATAGGGCCAGGTGCCTTTGAGAGAGACCTTTGCATTAATTCACCAACAGGAAGTGGCAAAACTTTAGCCTATGCTTTGCCAATTGTGCAAATGCTTTCGACTCGCGCTGTCAAATGTCTCCGTGCATTGGTTGTTTTGCCCACTCGTGATTTAGCCTTGCAGGTTAAACAAGTTTTTGCTGCCATAGCACCTGCTGTGGGCTTATCTGTTGGTTTGGCTGTGGGCCAATCTTCAATTGCAGATGAAATTTCAGAACTTATTAAGAAACCCGAGCATGAGGCTGGGATTTGTTATGACCCCCAAGATGTTTTGCAAGAATTACAGAGTTCAGTGGATATATTGGTGGCAACCCCAGGAAGGCTCATGGACCATATCACTACCACTAAGGGATTTACACTCGAGCACCTCTGTTATCTTGTAAGCATCGAATTGTGCTATCTCCAACTTACATTTGCCACATTTTAGTTCTGAAACTCTAATTTATTTCATGTTTATTAACACCAAGTTCCTTTGTTCTCTGTGAAAGTTTATATGGGACTGAATTCTTGTTGCCTTCTTTAACAACTAGATGAGTGTTACCTTTTCTTTTGAAATGCTATTACTTTGGTTAAATTTTATTATAAATTGATTCTCAGAGGAATTTTCTTTAATTTCATCTTGACAATCCATTCTAATATGCAGGCTAGCTGCTAGCTACTGGTTTTCCATGCTAATATATTTTTCTGTTGCTGTTTAATTAATTAAATGCGATCGTATATAAGAATAAAAATCTTGATGAAGAACTCCAAATTAGTTTTAGTAATTCCAACATATCATAGGCTTAAAATTTTAATGTTTTTTCTTTTATATCACTGCATCCCATCGATGGCCAACAGCCGTCGTGATTGATACTTTAGTCTACCCTTTTGTTTTCCTCTTCGTGTTTCTTCAACATGATTGGTTCTAGGACATCATGTTTGGAAGAAACAAATAAAAGTTTTAGATTTTGGTTGTATGAATGCATGGGCCACAAGGTGTTGCCTTAACATATTTTCATTTCTGTCATTTTTTATGTGCTAATGTTATTCTAATAAAGCAAACTATTATTTTAGGTTGTTGATGAAACAGACCGCTTGCTCAGGGAATCATACCAATCTTGGCTTCCGACTGTGCTCAAATTGACCCGCCCTTATGATGAAAGCCTCGTGCCTGGTGTTAATAATTTTCTTCCTTATGCATCTGGTTCCTTAAAAACCATAAGGAGATGGTGAGTTCTATATTTGTTTATCTCCCTCCACAATATCTACCATGAGCTTCTTCTTGTCTCAGCAACAAGTTATTTTCATGCATTAGCCCATACATCAGTATTATGTCACTGCATATATTTCTGGCTAAGAGTCTCTCGTGAAGTCACACATGCTGCTAGTAGGAGAATTATTGTGATGCTTGAATTGATGCTCAATGTGATTGTTGGGGTTAATGGAGCACCTCCTGCATCCTATGAGATGATATACAACATCTTTAAGATTATCCATGTTACTATTGTATGAAAAGATAAGTAAATTATATCCTTTGATACATTCAGTCTTGGTTGTGCTTGTTATTTGAAATATTTTGCAGTGGTGTCGAAAGGGGGTTCAAGGGTAAATCTTACCCTAGGCTTGCGAAGATGGTTTTATCTGCCACATTAACCCAAGATCCAAGCAAGCTTGCTCAACTTAATCTGCATCATCCTTTATTCTTGACAACTGGTCAAAGACGTTATCAACTCCCTGAAAAATTAGAATCCTACAAACTGGTACGCTATCACTATTGTATTGTCAGCCTGTGCTTGGTAACTGTGGTTTATGGCTTAATTTTGAACTTTTTATAGCTGTTGATTCAACCTCAGTTTGATCAAAGTTTCAATTGGGAATATGAAAAGATACATTAAACAGATTTTGATATGATTTTACTTTGTACAACTTGCTTAATACAATAATGTTATCTTGGTGCAGATTTGCACTTTTCCTATTATACTATTTAATTTAGACGTTATTTCTCCATGATGTAGGGAGTCCATTTTTGGCAGGGTAAAGGGTAGAAGTTCTGAGTATTGATTTTCCAGAATGTTCTTAGAATTGCAATGGGAAGAACTTTGAAAATTTAGAGATTTTGTGTCAATCTATGCAGTTTAGATATGGTGAAACATAACTTCAGTTCCTTACTTTCATGCTCTCTGTCCTAAAATGAGTATTAAGTGTGAAAAAATGACAATTTATTTTCAAATTGGAGAAAAATGAAAGATTATGTTCAATTTGTAGAAAAATAAATTAGGTGAAGTAAATTTTGAATTTAAAGAAAAAAATTAAAATTTTATTGTTTTTTGAACATGATGTTCATTTTGGGACTGATCTAGTATGATATTTTTATATGATATATTGGAGGCCAATGTTTTCTTTTTGAAGTTCTCCATATAGGGTTTAAATTTACATTTATATTGCTATTGACTCAAAAGTCAAAATGTTTTGAATGTGGATTCTGCTCATTAAACTAATTATAGTAACTTGATCTCCAATCATATAGTTACATTTTCTTGAAGCATGACAATGACAAAGGGAGCTTAGCTCTCCATTAAGCGTGTTTTCTCTACTAAAATGAGCTTTCTACATGTTTTGAATAGATCTGCGTGTCCAAGCTGAAACCACTTTACTTGGTTGCGGTTCTACAACATTTAGGAGGGGAGAAATGTATTGTTTTCACATCATCTGTGGAGTCAACTCATCGACTTTGCACCTTACTGAACTTTTTTGGTGATTTGAAAGTCAAGATCAAGGAGTATTCGGGTCTTCAACGTCAATCAGTAAGAAGGTAATATTATGGTGAATTTACATTATTGACTGGGTACTAGATAGAGGTGGAACACATATGTTGAATTGTGGTCTCTGTTGTGAATACGTGGGACTGGTGAAAAGGCTTTTACATATATGACATTGGACGACCTAAAATAAACAGCAAATTAGTTGGACCATGCCTTCAACCATTCTTATGATCATCTCTTCCACCAAGTAGGAGTTACCATGATCATGAGAAGACCATCTATTCAATATAGCTAAATGAAAGATTTTAATATTACATGAAAATATCTTTAAAAAATCACAAGAATGGAACTATAATAGAGATAGGAAAAAGGTAGTTTGAACTAGTTCATATCTAACGAGATGGAAATGGGATTTGTAATGACAACATTGATGGGTTGCTATAATATTCATCTTTTCATAACTATTAAGATCCAAGAAAACTGTCCCAACTCTAGCAAAAATGAATAGATCCTTGCATAGATGAGATTTGCTTGATGATGTAGAGGGGTTATGTATGGATTTGTTGGTTGTGTTTGGTGAGAGTGTTGTGTACCAAATAATGCCTTGGGGACTAAATTTAGTGGCCAAGAATGAATCTATGGTGACTCTTGAATGATGGGGAGTTGTATTCGGGTTTGACTTTGAATGAGGGCTTAAAATGGTGTTTTGGAGACCGAGGAAATACTTGGGGGAAGAGGTGAGGACAGTCTCAAAATTTGAGGATGATGCGTCGTAAGATATTGTTCCATATGAGCCATGATCATCATCAAGGCTCCCATTAAACATGATCCAAATCCATATAAGAAAACCAAAAAAAGCATGATTAATCAAGTCAGTAGTTATCACTATAATGATATATAATTAATGGGATAATTACATTGAACCTCCTATAGTTTGATTGTTTTTTTTCTTTGCCTTCGTATTTTGAAAAATTACATTTTACATTTATAAGCTGTATAACACTTTATATCCACTAAAAAAAATCAACAAAAAAGTTGGAATTATTTACAAAGTTCCATTTTATTTCAATTAATGATTAAAAAACACATGCTATGTTAAAATAACAATATTGCCACTCTCCACTCTCCCTCTTTTTCCCAAGCATAAAACCCTAGCCACCACCAATCTCCACCATACTTGCTGGAATCCTGGCACAACTAGACTCCATAACAATCGCATGACAACAACCTGTCTTCAATTGTTCAGCTATTTCTGCTATTTATCATGCCCAAAGGGGCACCTTGTTTTAACTGCTCCGAATAACAACATTTCTGCTGTTCAACCTTCATGAAAACACTTAATCTTTCTTTCAACCTTCTAGTAAAAACTGAAAGTTTGTGTATCTTGTGTAAAAATCCTGCCATGATGCCATATAACCCCATGTTTGTTGCACCTGCGCGAGAAAATGGGGAACATATGCAGAATTGAACCGACCCTTTTTCAACACATTACCTTCTAATTCTTCATGTGTTCATCTCGCCCACAAGGGGCTTTTCATTAGATCCGACAACCATGTTCTGGTTTGGTTCATACTATTTGTCATTCATAGTATGCGAGATCTTGCCTAGAGTTTAAAGATAGAGAACATAAAACTCTTTTGCAAAAATTAAATCAACTTACCGCTTTCGAATTATTCTAGGATCACCTCAACTCATTAACTCTTCCTTCATATAAAGACAGTTGATTACGCCTCCCTTTTCTCCCACTAAAACACCTAAAATCTAAGCTAAGATCAGCCCAAAACCAGTCCTAAAAACAACCCAGAATTCATAGCTTCAAATCAACCTAAAAACCGTCATTTTTCTATGGTTCTTTCGTAGGTTCTTTTCTCTGATATGGACAAAGAAAATTGGGTTTTTTCATGAGAATGTTGTGGAGAGAAAGAAAGAAACGATGCACACAAGAGTGAGAGTGAGTGTTCTGTCGTTTCTTTTAGTTTGCAATATATTATAATATACGTGTGGAGAGAAAGAAAGAAACGATGCACACAAGAGTGAGAGTGAGTGTTCTGTCGTTTCTTTTAGTTTGCAATATATTATAATATACGAGGGTAGTAGCGTCATTTCACACTAGAAATTTTAGTTTGACTGGGGATGTAAAGTATAATTTTTCAAAACACGGAGACATAGAAAAAATGATCAAACTATAGAAGACTGTAATTATCCCATAATTAATTCATGATCATAACGTGAGACCATCTCCAAATGAAATTAGTGAGAGCAAATTAAGCATCAACAATTGACATTTGGAGTACGGGGAAAGGGAGATAAAATGTATTTTTCCTAAGATGCTTCTAGCTTAGAATGGAAATCTTGTCGTATTTGTAACATACATATAATCCCTGTGACTTACTTGTAGTCCACTGTACCTTCAATTTTTAAAATAGAACATTTACTTCATGATGCTTGAAGTCTTTGTTCTCAGGGAATATTTTTGAATAAACTTTAGGTGAAAATCATTTAAATACTACATTTGTGAAGATTATGGAAGCAGTAGGTGCAACTTCCATCCTTGAGAGAAGACCACCTAAGATGTTTTAGCTCTACATAGGATGCTAGAGGCCCCAGTTTGGAGAAGTAATAAATTAGCAAGTAGTATTGGGGAAAAAGGAAGGGGGGCGTAAACTAATGTGAATGAAGTGGTGTCAAAATTTTATATCGCATGATATTGAGGCAGTTTTGGACTATGATTAAGCAGAATGGCACAAAAGAATCTATAACCCAATTAGTTTAGGATTGCGGTGTCATTGTAATTGTTGTATTTGTTAAGATGATGTCAAAGAATCATGGGGATTTTGAAAATTGCAAAATGCTTTCTACGGTTCCTTGCCAAAGGCTGTAATTTACTGTAATAGAAGGTTTATGGATTATATCTGACTTATTTAATAAAAAATGAATGTAACAAAATTAAATTAAATGTTGCAGCAAGACCTTGAAGGCCTTCCGAGAAGGGGAGATACAAGTACTTGTTTCCTCCGATGCGATGACTCGTGGAATGGATATTGAAGGAGTGAGAAATATCATTAATTATGATATGCCTGCGTATGTAAAGACATATGTTCATCGAGCTGGTCGAACAGCAAGAGCTGGCCAGACTGGGCGTTGCATCACTTTGTTGCGTACACATGAGGTATATATTCTTTTTAATTTCTTCTCAAGACATATTTTGTGGTAATGCATCAATGAGATTACTTCGGTCCAAATTCGTTGCTGACACACACTCACATACATGGTTAAACATTCAGGCTCCATGTTGTAGGCACACACATGTAGAGGGAACATTGTTATCATCCATGGTTGAACATAAAGGTTTGATGTTTTAGGTTGCTGTTGTGAAGTGTTGGTCACCATTAACAACTGCCTGAGCTCATATAAGAGAGCAGACTCTTAGATCAGTATATCGTCAGCTTGATTTTGACCTATTTTTATTTACTTGTTCAAACCATTTGTGGGATGGGATTTTTATTTTTGGGTATTGATGTCAAAACATTTATTCTAAAGGAAAAGTTGTGCTTTTTGCTGGAAGCTGGTTTGAAACTGAGAACTTGGAAGTATCTAACATTAGCATGATCTAACAAGCTGGATTCACAATATATGGAATATAATAAAAATTACTTATATCAAGGGGGGAACTAAATTCTGGATGAACCATGGCCATCATCACATCAGATGAAAGCTGAAGGTATTCATTTGATTCAGTACTGACCATCTAATTCATGCCAGTGCAATTTTTTTGCATGTCTGCTCAAAACAAATTGGTTGTCTGTCTGCTGTATTTGTTATTGTTGCCCCACAAGTGCTCAATTGCAGCAACCTGGAGGCTCAACTGGAATCATTCTTAACACATTTTTAGCAGATTGAAATAGTTAAATGATCTACTATTTAATTTGTTTCAGGTAAAACGTTTCAAGAAACTGTTACAGAAAGCTGATAATGATTCTTGTCCAATTTACTCCGTCCCTTCCAGCTCTGTTAAGTCACTTCACCCCTTCTATTTATCTGGTAATTTCTTGGCTTTTCTTTCCTATGGAGAAACTCGTAATTGCTTAGGCAGATACGTGCTCTGCATTTGCTCATGAGTGAAAGTAAAAATTACTGTTGTTTTTCTTCAGGATTCACTTATTGTTGCAATTTGTCTTGAATTTAGACTACAGATTATTCAATTAATTTTGAGATAATAATGTTAAACCACTTTTCTATATCATTTGTCTTTTTCCTGGTAGCAAAGATATTGGACAGTCATGAATGATTTGGGCACGGTCTTCTTTGTTTCTTTGTCAATTGCTGTTCACCATTACCTTTGGAAAGGAAGAGGCTGTAAAGATGATATGTGATGACATCATGTTTAAAATACTGGTTGTATCCTCGCTGGACGAGGAAACCATGAAAATTCTGACTTCTAAATAGAATGTCTTTAGATGTTGGTACAAGTAACACTGAGCTTTTTGTTGCTTTTTATGCGCAGCACTGGAGAAACTTAAAGAAACAGTTCAATCAGAAACATCAAGAAAGGGAAAAGTTGGAATTAAATTTTCAAGAGTGAGTAAAGGAGAGAAGAAATCCTTGGAGGAATAGCTTAATCAATCAAGCTGGCAGCATCTTTTCCAATGTCTAGTCTAACTTTGGTGTTCACAGGTTCGTGGAAGTTTTCTGAAACATAAAACTGCACCATGATGATGAAATCCATATATATATATATATATATATATGGATGCAATTTTGCAACTCCCCTATTTTACATTTGGGTCCACACTTTGTCCATCACCCGAAAGTAATATTCAGCCCATCTTTGAAGAAGCTACAATTAAACCCGATTAAGGGTTCCTAGCTAGTTGTTCTTGGATCCTTTTTGTCTATTCTATACCATTTCACGACCAACTTCTGTGACATGTGGTGATGCTAAACCATCTAGGTTGCTTATAGGAAAAAGTTTTAGCTAAGCGAAATGTACTCCACTTGTAAGGGATTTCAAATGAAGCTATATATCAGCAAACATGGAAGCTTTGATTTGAGATGCAGATGAAAAATACTATACCAGGCCCAAGCACCATCTTTGAGATGAAGCCACACAAAAAAATAAGAACAGGTAAAGGAGGACCTTGGGAATCCCAGTTCACTCGATGCTCAGCTAGTGCAGACATCAACGTGTAAAAGACACTAACTATACTATAACCCGAATTAAGCTGAATTGGTACTAAACTTCCAAAAAAAAAAAAACAAAGTTATGTGATTTATTCGCCTTTCAGACGACTGCTTAGAGTTCCGAAAAAATAACTGGTATCCTTTTTATATTTGAACTTGACTTGATGACATGTTTTTCCAGGAAAAAAGTTGTTATCATCGATAAATCAGTCCCAAATTGCCGAATCCCCTAAAATGCATGGCAACAAATTTGTCAGCTGAAACTTCAAATGTTAGACAAGCACAAAACACTCGGCAGAGCATTGCATGTCAAGAACTCTTCAATTTGTGAACATAGTAAATTGGATTAAAGAAATTCATGAATTTACCTAGGATTTCTAATCTTCTCTCTCTTCCCCCATCTCAAATTATATGTTCTCGGGGGAGAAGAATCATCAAGTTTACAAAAAAAATTGTCTTTTCATCACTCCAACAATTCCTTGTTTGTAACCCAATAAATACAATAGAGTACATAACTCGGGTCGTGCAGGGGTGTTAATCTAATCTGTGTTTATCTCAATATTTTTTTAAAAAAATATAAAAATTATAGAAAATCTTTTAAGTGCATTGGGTCTGGAAGCTAAACCCAAAGTTGTTGGGTCTAGTTGGGTAGCAGAACCCAATGCACGCAAGCTCAAATGAAAAAAAATTATCATTACCTAATTTTTGTACAATATAAAAACATTCCATCAATTTATTTTATCTTTACCGTATGAAAAACAATTAACTAAGAGAAAAGGAAAAAAATTCAATAGGGAAAAAATAAAAATATTAATTAAAAGTAAAGAAAAAATAAAAAAAGTTAAATTTTTTTAAAAGAATATTTGAAACGCAAAAACAAACATGCTTTAATAAGAAAATTCAACTCAACCTCAAATGATAAAAAATTATTATCACCAAACTTTTGTATCATATAAAAAAACTCCTATCAATTTATTTTCTTTTTACCATATGAAAAAAAAATTAAATAAGAGAAAATAAATTAAAATTGATTTTTATATCATCACATCAAAATAATACAAAAACATTAAAAAATATTAATTTGAATTAAAGAAAAAAATAAAAAAAATTCAAACTTTTTTAAAAGAATTTTTAAAACACAAAAACAATTATGCTTTAATAAGGAAATTCAACCCAACCTTAAATGAAAAACATTATCATCACCCAACTTTTGTACAATATAAAAAAAACTATCATCAATTTATTTTCTCTTTACCCATGAAAAACAAATAAGAAAAAAGAAAAAAAATTAAAGTAATGGGTCCTGCTGGTGTAGTACCCAAAACAAAATTCAAGAGGAAATAAAATAAAAATATTAATTTTAAATAAAGAAAAAAAATAAAATTCAAATTCAAATTTTTTGAAAAGTATTTTTGAAATGCAAAAACAAACATGCTTTAATAAGAAAATTCAACTCAACCTCAAATGAAAAAAAATTATCATCACCTATCTTTTGTATAATATAAAAAAAACTCTCATTAATTTATTTTCTCTTTACTGTATGAAAAAAAAATTCAATAAGAAAAAAGAAATTAAAATTAATTTTTTATATCATTACATCAAAATAATACAAAAACATATGAAAAATTAATTTGAATTAAAGAAAAAAATAAAAAAAATCTCAATTTCTTTTAACATTTTTGAAACATAAAAATTAATATGCTTTAGTAAGGAAATTCAACTCAAACTCAAATGAAAAACAATTATCATCACCCAACTTTTGTACAATATAAAAAAAACTCTTATCAATTTATTTTCTATTTACAATAAGAAAAAAATTCAATAAGAGAAGAAAAAAATTAAAGTATTGGGTCTTGTTGACCACAATACCCAACGCTGATTGGTCCAGTAGGACCCAACGGTATTGGGTCCTGGTGGCGGCAGGACCCAATGACCCAGTAACACTTTTTGACTAAATACAGAACAGACAACGTCCCCCCACAGACGCTACAGTGTCGCCCACAATGTAAATATTTTATGTTTACAATGTCATTCACAGTGTAATGAGTCTATATCCTGCTGCCACCAGGACCCAACATCGATGGGTCCTGCTAGGATTAGTACCCAATGCCGTCTGATGGGTCCTCCTAGCTACAGAACCTGGCGCTGATGGGTTCAGTAGGACCCAATCCTAGCAATATCTTTTGACTAAACATAGAACAAATAACACCCTCCACAAGTACTGCAGTGTCGTTTATAGGATAAATACTCTATGTCTACAGTGATGTCTACGGTGCAATAAATCTATTTTCATAGTAAATATACAATGTATTTTCTATGTATTTTAAAGTATAGTATAATTTGTGTGTGGGCTGGAAAGAAAAGGGGAAGATAGGGATTAGAGATTTTCTCTTTGCCTCACTACGCTTTTTTCCTTTTCTTTTACGTGTATGTATGTGGCTACTTTTATGTGAATTGAGGATTTATACAGTTAAAATACCAAGTCTTGTTTAAACTGAAAATAAGTAAAGTTTCACTTGGGTTTTTTCGGTTTTAGGTCAGCAATGTTTACGAAGCAAGCCCGAACTAGTCTAGATTTTAAATCATTCAGCAGATTCATGTTTTACTGGTTACCCCGTTAAGGTTCTAAAATAACGATGAGAGATTAGGAGAAATAAAAAATAAAAAATCAGTTCAGCTACCATCTTTCCACAGGAAAAAAAGACAAAGAATTTACAAAAATATTTTTTTGGAGTCTGGCGGTCTAGGTTTCTTAACCTTGTCATTGGCTGGCTTTGATGATGGCACTATCCATTTCTTCGATGCTGGCTTAAGTAAATCCTCAAGTTCTTCGACTGTATTAAGGTGGAATTGCAAGAAGAAGGGATTCGAATTTAGAAAGATTGGGGACTAGACGAGAAGAAGAAAGGCAAGTGATTGTTTTGAAGTTAAAGAGAAACTAGGTATGAAAATGCTGGATTTGATTAATCTTTTTGGGCCAAACATGGGCTTGAGCTTATATTAATTCTTGTTCCCGCTCTATACGCTACTGGGCATTCATAACCTATCAGGGAAGCACTGTTCG
>Ga0307515_10012745_pt1 | contig 15787 bp, 11 predicted proteins | sample 17_EM_MG_FD_194513 | JGI IMG/M metagenome (GOLD analysis project Ga0307515, IMG submission 194513) | Populus trichocarpa ectomycorrhiza microbial communities from riparian zone in the Pacific Northwest, United States - 17_EM | ecosystem: Host-associated > Plants > Roots > Unclassified | place... | reverse complement strand
TTTGATCGGTTTCTATGGAAAGTCAGCGGTGTAAGACGATAGTGAAGGTAATACGTAACAAATGTTGGCCTGTGCCAAATATATTGATTAAAGCCATCTCCGAAGGGCCCTTCCATCCCAATATATTACCAGAGCTCGTGATTATCGCCTCAGAAAACCTTCGGATATCTAGAAAACTGTCCACTTTAACAGATCCTATCTCCTTCAATGCAGGGATGGAGTATGCTCTCGCGCAACCGTCACCATATAATCCAAGCAAGGCATAGCCAAGCTCCTGGTACCGGACAACTGCGGCAGAATCGCATAAAAACTCGTCCCAAGTCTTTTGTGCGCCCTTATGGGATGCTGGCTTGAATAACCTCGCTCCTGATTGGGTAACAGCTAAGAGAACACCATTAACCTTGATACTGTTACGAAGATTTGCGACAGCTGCTTGGGAAGCATAAGCTGGACGGCCAGTGTCAGCGCTGAGCGGGGCAATGCGAATGATACAATCGTCTAGAGACAAAGAGCCAGCAAACTTCACTGTATACCGGCCAGATGAATCAGGAAGGAGTTTGAATGTAGCCAAGTGCCCCAGGTTAGTCCCAACATGTAATAGAATGCTCGAGTAATCTGCAACTGGTCAGACTAACCCAAGGTGACAAGATTCGACTCACCATCGCCGTCGAGCGTCATTACCTGTATCGCATTAATACAGATACTTGAATATTCTTGGTCATGGAACACGTACGCTGAACTCAATTGCTGTTGGCCACTCGGGTTTCACGGTACTTTGACTACTATTTCTCCGGAAACTACCTCGATTTTCCTGTTTGATAAAATCCCGAATGGCAGCATTGTAGATAATGGCAGGGCCACGCAAGTCAATCACTGCCAAGCTTCCTCCTTCAAATCCAACCGCTACGAAGCCGACGTCGGAAAGCTTCAAGGCTGAAACCGGACCATTCTGATCGTCCAATAAGGTGAAAGGTAGAAGACCCTCCGTGAGAGCAGGATCCCTTCTCTCCGTGATATTGGTAAGGGCATTTAGGGTATTTGGACCAGGTGGTGGCGGCTCTTTTCCTGCATTCTTATTGTGACCCCAGCGGAACACGACTACCTCTCCACTCTTGACCCCAACAGCCAGTTCTCCTGTTGCACCCGCAAGAGATATTTGGACAATTTCTACGTCGTCTTGCCGACCCACAGCTCGCGTAAGGTCAATTTGAAGAAGGGCGTCATTCTCGATCTCATCACCGTGGCCAGCATCCCAAAGTCGCACCGTTCCATCTGCGTGGGCTGTTTGGACAATGTTACGGGATTCAAATCTTTTAAGCGGATGCTTAGCTTCAGCACCACCTTTTAAGATGAGTGGGCCTTGAGCTCGTCTCTCAGTCATTCCTAGCCATCTGTCCCGTTCTATGGGAGCTAGGAATGCGTAGGAGACAAAAGGATGTACGAATGTCATGGAGAGGTGTAGTTGATTTGTTGGGGAAATTGGCAATCCGCTTGGGAAGCTTAGTGTAATGACTTCTCCAGATGATAACAAAGCTAGGACAGCTATGGGATCGTGGGCACCTGCAAAGTGTGGTGATGAACTGGGTATAAGGCAAAAATCAACAACTTCGGCATTGGGCGGTGTTGGTAGTATTCTCTGGCGCTTTGGAGACTCGAAATGATTGGTTAGTACTTGCCAGGATGATGTCGCATATACCGGAGTTCGCCCAAGTTCAAAAAAGGTGAGGCCCTTTGTTGGTAATGTCGTAGGAGCTCCACCAGCAATTATAATGCCAGTGTCATCAGGATCTTGGTTAGCACACCATGCAATCTTAAAAAGTGGCGCTTTGAAAGCAAACGTGCTTGGAGTTGAGCCAAGGCTGGTGCTGCCAACGCCAGGTTTGTCTACGTTGGTATCTTGCAGTGTTCTGGCCATAACCACTCGGCCGTCTTTTGGATCCCAAAAAACAAGACTACCATCTTCATGTCCAGTTAAGATAAAGGTTCCGGTGGGATGCCAAACGGCTTGTGTCAATGCCGGAGTTCTCGCTATGTTGATCGCTGAAGGATCGGAGTCTCCGCCTGGAGCCCCTCTTGGCAGCTGATATTGGAAAATTTTGACCGGTTTGTTCTGTTTGAAAGAATATATAATAGCGCCATCATTATATCCTATCAGTAATGTACCGATATCTCTCGGGTGGAAGGAAAGGGCAACGATGGGCGACACCCGTGCTCGGGGATTTTGCTTTTTCCAGAAGTTGGGTATCTTAAAAGGCGCTAGGTTCTCACGATCGAGGTCGTAGGCTAGGATCTCGCCTGCAAGACCTTGTTAGCAGCTTTTGCGTTTTTGGGTTGTGGATAAGCAGACCATTCTGAGTTCCCAAGAGCGCATAATCTAATGTAGGGTCGCTATGCAGCGCAGTGATCTTTGCTGGTGGAGAGTAAGAGGCTAAGAGATTTTTCGTCTCTAGAGAAAACACTGAAAGATCATTCTTTGAATCTAGGCAAAGGATCTTGTCGGCGCAAAACTGCAATACTTTTACTGAGGCTGTTCTAGGTAGAGGCAGGATTACATCGATGCGCTTCTGGCCGAAGACATATATTTGCCCGTTTCCAAACTGAGTATCATTGGTTGCTACGGCTAGAAGAGACTGCACAGGATCGTAGGCTATCTGCGAAATTTGAGAGTTGATGCCAAAGCGGCTGATCTGTCGAAGTGTTAGAGAGGCCAAAGCGGGGGTCCAGATTGCCTTACGTCGTCAATGACGAAGAGGTCAGGACCTAAACCAGCGGACAAGTCGTTCTGAACGCCTGCCTGCTTGCCACGCAAAAGATGTGCCATGTTGTTGAGAGTCGGGCATTCTTTGATGTTTGAGAACTGTTAGCCACTTGGCGGGAGCTCTGGGAGTAGACGTCAGAGGGCGGCACCCAGCGAGAGTACTCATCATCCTGCTTAGCGTATATTATAGAACGATGTTTTGGTGCCTTAGGTTTTATACAAACATTTTTGACTAGCAGAAGCTAAAATTAATCGATGCATTGTTGATACAAATGGCCCACTTTAACCCCCCCTTCATGCTCACAAACTTTTTGGTTTGAGCATGGCAGTGTGTTATGGATGAGAAAAGCACAATCTTTTTTGATCCACATCGACGGTAGAAGGATGCAAAATCCCCTTCGCACTCACCCGAATGACTTGGTTAAAGAAATGAAGTAACGCCCCAAATCTCCGCCTCAAGCGCCACATACGCATACACCCTTGGGATAAGCCAAGAAACAAGTTCATTCCGTCCAGAGACACCATCTATCCACCCTGTCCTTGTGTGGGTCTCGAATACCTAGACCAGAAACATGAAAACAAGATTAAGCAAAGGCACACTCTTCTCTTAAGGAAAAGTACTCCGTACTGTGGACTTCTACCATCGACACTCAGTAGCTGTAGTTAACCAGGGAGATAAATTCAACCATACTGCAACAGGGAATACCAATTTGGTTGTGTTACTAAACTCGGATCGCGGTGGAGGCGGGACTAGTTATCGCGGGGCAGTAAATGTGTGGATGTATACATTACTGTGCATCAATGGGAGCTGTCGACATTCTGTCTAACAGTTTGGCTGGGGGGGATCTGTCGGCTACGCTACCATCGGGGTGCCATTAACCTGCTGCTGTCCGCCATACTGACCATTTGGTGGCTGTGGTGTCCCCGAGTCCCGCCGGTTTGCATTGCCTTGGGCAGCCATACGAGCTTGAGGTTGCATAGCAAGCTGTGCACGTTGTCGGTCCATCATCAGCTGCTGCTGTTCCGTTGTCATGGAAGTATGAAAACCACTCGGTCCTAGAGCAGAAGGTGTGGCTGGTTGAGGGGTTCCGTATTGTGCAGCGCTTTGCGAGACAGGTTGATTAAAATAACTACCGCCTCGGGCCTGGGTATTGGCGGTAGGTGTACCGTATGAAGAGCGCGAGGCGGCATATGGAGTCTGGGTTGGCTGATTAGGTTGTTGACCAGCTTTGAGAGGGGATACAGTGCGCATATGGGGGCTTTGGGAAGAGCCGTAATTGTTATACATTGGCGCAACATTCTGCGGTCGTTGTTGGTAATTGGCCTGGGGCTGTTGGTATCGGTTTTGGGATTGAGTCTGGGGTGTGGATTGGTAGTATTGAGAACCACCTATACCATAATTGCCCGGCTGTCCAGACCGCTGGTGGTAGAATTGTCCTGAATTGTTCTGACTGTATGAAGATCTTGATGTTTGCTGACCAAATGCTTGCGTCGCAGGATAGCTAGTCCTTGGGGTGCTATTGCCGTAATTTCCCGGAGTTTGGTATGGCTGCGTTGAACTAGTCGATGAGCGTTGGTAATGAACTGATGGGGAACGATGTGGCGCTTGCTGTTGGGGGTAATAAGACTGAGGACCTTGCGTAGACCTGGAGACTGGTGCGTGAGATGCAGGGGTTGCGCGAGGGTATTGATTGCTAGAAGGAGGAAAATGTGAGTGCGTTCCAACCGGACCGGATCCCATTCGCACACCAGGAGTAGATCCAACGGCTGCACTCAATGCTGCAGCCTTGGCTAATCGTGACACCTGATCTTCTTCCAAGACCCCACGATAGTCTTTAGTTTCGATTAAGAGGTTACGACTGATATTCAACTCTGCAAGCTGCTCACCATTCAACTTAGCAATAGCAAACGGAGGAAGGCTGGATATCATTAGAGATAGTTGAGATTTCAAAATGTTGTAGGTGTCAATCTCGGCTGTGGACGGGCTAGACGGGCTCCCCACTAAGGAGACAAGCGACGCATTCTGGATCACCGGAGTGCGGGAATTCGTAGCCAAGGATGAGTTTCGGATTCGCTGGTGTGAGGCAAGGGTTTCTAGCATGTCAGAAATCTCCTTCAGAATTTCATCGGTGTCTTTATCGAGTCCAGAATTTGTAGAAGATTTGGTGGTGAAACCGTTCTCAGGGGGAGTAAAGTTCTCAACAGCTTCTTTGAAACCTTCCTCTTCATCCAGAGTGCTTGCACCATTCACAGTAGTTACTTTCTCGCTGTCTAAAAGGGCAGGATCTATAGCAAACGCTTCTTCAAAACGCTTTTCTCCCACTTTCTGCCACCAGACACGATTTTTGGTTTGCTCTGGGACTATCGCAGTTGCATCATCACGACTTGGGGCAAAGCTTGAGTACGCACTCTTGAACAAAGCATCCTCTTTGGCTTGCTGCAGAGCTGCGAGAGCCGCTTCGGAGGGTGCTGGATGGGCCTCACCCGTACTTAGTGCGCGCTGTCTATTCTTCTGCTTGGCGGTCGGTGACGATGGCTCTTTGGGTAAGTCTACGCCACTATATCCCAGCCATTGACCAGTAGATAAGTTTTGTGTAGGATACATGTATGTGCCTTTACGGCTAGCCTTCGGAATCAGATCCTGAGGCACGAAACTTATGGTAGTTCCTCGTGTTGTTAATTGCTTTGCCGGCTTTGGTGGGCTTAGGTGCGGCATGTTTGCTGGAGGTGCGAACAATTCGCCAAATGTTGGACCCGTGTCTTTTCCATTCATTGCGTCTTCTTCGTATATTGGGACAATCTTCGTTGTTGAAATAATGTTGGGCAAACTGGATTCACGAAGAGGAAGCGTGATTTTAATGGAGGCGTCCAGTTCTGTAGGTGTACCGGAGTCGTTAGATGACGGCACTCGGAACGGTTGTTGCAAACTTGAGAAGAGTTGCTTGGGACCCTGAGCACTCCCATATAGCGTTAGAACAGTCCGGCTGTCTTGGATCTCGTCTGCCATGGTATGGTCCTGCTTCGCTCCGGTTGCTCCATTCGTTGGCTTAACGTCATCAATACCGTCCTCTATTTGTTCAGTGACATGATTTGAGGACCGTGAAATTCGCTGCGCCTCTCGAGTAACTATGTTTTTCAAGGCTTTCTGGAGAGCGAGAGCTCCCGTAACGAGTTGGGTGTCTTCGAGGGAAGATTGAGAATACCGATTCGTGGAGCCATTGGCTAGGTTCTCATTGGACTTGATAGAAGAGAGAATATCTGTACTTGCGGTATCAACGTCCTCTACTAAAGCTTCTAAGGAAGAGTATGATCCATCTTGTATTCGGCTAGCGATAGTCGTTGGTTCTTCGTGTTGGGCTAGTTTAGTGCGCTTAGCCGATGGTTCTCCAGCAGGAGATCGGTTCGTTAAAGTGTTAATAGGAAGGTTAAGGATGGAAGGTTGGGTATCATGGCTACGGAGTATTTAATATTAGTATCTGTATTAATGTTCAGATTGGTGATCGGTTGACTGGGGGTGATTGTAGGGCTAAGGATTGGTGAAGACATCACAAACCTCCTCAAAACTGCTAATATGTCTTCCAGTAGATGTTGTAAATCTTTGTCCGGACTCTTTGCAGGCTCGTCTGCTGGCTCAGAGATTGCGCCGTTGGCCTGGAGCTCGGTGCTGCTGTGGGACCGCTTCCGCTTTGTGATGGATGTGGATGATGTGGAGGAGTTGAGTGATGGTGGGGTCAAGGTCCCGTTGGCGGTTGCCATGTTGATGAGGGACTCTTATTGTTGTGGTTTTCTGGCGATGCAACAGATGTGCAACGCGCTCTGGGTGACAAGTCTCGGTCTCCAAATCCTTAACCCTTCACTGGGTCACGTCCGCTTCTCGGCGCAAAAGCTGGCTGAGTGAGCTCCTAGGCAGAGAGGAGGTCGAGCCGCGCAGTCGAGGTTCCACGACGTGAATGAAGTGAGAGTAATCGGTGTCGACGTATTGACGGACGGAGCTAGATTGTTCGAAAGTGGTTTTGGGGGGGTGGTCGGGTTCGCGAGACAAATGCAGAGGAACGCGGAAGCACGGAGGGAGCTGGGCTGTCCCCAACGCAAGGTATGCGGGCGAATGCGCAGCAATCACGATGCTCTGGCAAAGCAGCCACCTTGTCCGTGAAGATAGAATATCTCTTGAAGAGTAGGGTTTTAGATGGCGATATACTGCTGTTGCGTGTGGGTTGATTTCTTTCCATAAAGCATCACATAATCTGTGACTAAGCGTATTATCTGCCTTCTATTCAGATTTCCCAAATAACCGCGGCGAATATTACGTCCACCGCAGTTACCTCCCTCGCATCTTCAATGAATGCCATTGTCCTCTCTCCTGGTAGCGCCAGGTAGAACGAGTCATCATCTCTTACCCTGGTCGTCTAAATCTCTTCGTGGCCAAGTTACTTGGGTGGTGAGTTTGGGGAATTCACGCGTTTCTCAAATGATATGGCTTTCTCACAGTCACGCAGCATTTAATACCTTCTCTTCGTCCTAGCAACAGAATATGGCCTACACAAACGCTCTTTCCGAATTTGGGCAACAGACATGTAGCAAATTCAACTGCGCCATCTCGCCTTACCGGAATTGCTGCTGGTACGACTTCGAACAACAGCCATAATAATCGAATACTTTATGATTTCAGAGCGAAGGAAAAGGCGAGGAAGCCAAGCCCATCAGAAGTCCTCCTCAGGGCAGTGTCTGAAGTTCGACCCGACTATTATAGCGCGCCTAGATCCGAACTTCGAAAACTGAATTTGTCGTACGTCAACCCCCGAACTCTAGACTCCGAGCAGATCCAGGCGTATCGAAAACTGGAGCAGGTCAAATCAAACGTGTCTGATCGTAGAAACACTGTTATTTCGCTTCAATCTATCTTGGCTCGCTTTATTCTCGACCAAAACAGTACGAGAGCCTCATCGGGCAGCTTGTCTTATACGTTCTCCGAAAGAGAAATTGGTCTGCTTAGGACGAAAGGATACCATACTAGAGATGTTGGCAAATGGGCGTCAACCCTTACTCTGCAAAACTCAGAGGCTGCAGCGGAAATCTTTATATTCCAAAATGACACACCTCCACTTTTTGTACTTCTGTTCTTTCTCCGTCGGAAGCATTTGAAGGTTGTAGCACTCCGAATCCTTTTGACACACGTGCGACAACGTGTGCTGGGCAAACCCTCGAACAGATCTAAAGCTTCCTCACCACAACTAGCTCCTTCGGTGGAGCGGTTGCAAAACTGGCGATCGCATGATAATAGAACAGATAACAAGCAGAAGCGACTAGATTTAGATCCATTTATCATTATTGTCATTCGGCTACTCCGTCATGCTCGTAGAGCCTGGCCTGAAGCAATCCCAGCCATTGCAGAGATTTTCACCACTCAGCTGCGGAGAGCCTCGAGGGATAGGGTTGGAGAATTTATAAATGAGGCGCAGGCTTCTCGCAAAAATTTTCTCTGTAACCGTTTTCTAGCACTTTTGTCGAGGCCTACCAGTTTATGTCCAAAATTGTCTATTCCATTTCAAGAAAAGGCGCAGTTTGATGTCCTCAGAAGTATGGCTAGTAACGTTCCTCCGCTTATCATCACTCAAGAAGGGTATCGAGCCGTCGCGCGGGTTCAACTTGCTCGCAAAAAGACAGCGCAAGAGCAAGAGTGGGCACGCTTGAAAGCAAGATCATGGCCTCCTTGGAAAGAGAATAGAACCGCAATGGACGAGGAGAAAGGGGTTGAGTTCGGTTTCTCAAGGGCTTCGCGTATTATGAGCCAGATGCATCAGGCAGGCTACGAGCATGGTCCGTGGGAGAAAATCGCTAAAATTTATAGTGGATGGGACACTGATGGAAGCCCTACCATTCAAACTAGAACTGATTTGGCCAATGTCCCGATGTTGCCTCTTGTGGGAATGGGATCACAACGTGTTCTACGTCAACTCCAAGTACAACAATGGGCTGCAAGGGTGAGGGCGACGCGGACACAGCGGGAGGCCTGGGCATGCTTTCTTGCGTACGAAAATTCTGGCGCCCTTGCACATCAAAATGTCTACTTGGCCATGTATGAGAAACTAGTACATGATTTACAAGTGCCAGATTCAGAAAGCGAAGAAGTCCTACCAGGTGACGGTAAAGAAGTTTTCTCCGAGCCTGTCTCGCCACAGGAGACCACATATGTGTCCGAACCGGTGCCGACATTTCAAGAATTAGTACAAAGGATGACGCGAAATGGTGTTAGGCCGTCTGGAAGATGCTTAGCCTTCCTCGTCAAGAGTTCTCCAACTGTTACTCTCGGAATCCAAATTTTAAACTCTGCTGGCGATGCCCATGGCGGCGGAATTAGGCGTCTTCTCAGCGCATCGGCTGTAGGATTTGAAGATATTCGGAATGTCCCCGATTACTTATTTGTATCCTTTCTGAAGTTTCTCTTCCGGTGCGACTTTGTCCCTCAAACATCGCCAACGACAATCATGCGGTTCCCACATTTTTCCCAGGGCAGATACAAGCTGAAAATGGGTCATCACTTCCCCCTGAACTATGCTTATTCCCTTTTAGTTCAGTGTAAACCTCGATACAGGCCGGCTTGGACAACACTGATGCAAGCTATCGTACCACGCTCAGGGTTGCCTAGATTCTCTCCAAAGCCATTGCCAATTACTACCCATCTCTACGCCTACCAAATGATGCGTAATTTGATTATGAGCATGGAGGAGATTGATCTCGAGCCGGATGCCGAACAATTCCAGCTTCTATGCATAGCCCTGCAGCGTGCGACCTTTTCTTGCTTGAACAAAGCTGACGGTGGTACCGATGCACGCGATCTGCTTTCTAGCAGCCCGCTGTACATTCGGAAATTGTTTCATAACCTGGTTGGTAATTCGAATGCTTCAGAAGCGTCTCATGATTGGCTATCGGCTCCCCGTTTGTTCACCACTCCAAAGCCAACTGTTTTGCACTCCTACGTCCGCGCTCTAGGCCTCTTGCGCGATTATGAGGGCTTATACTCGCTTTCGTCATGGATGGCAGAGTTCCATTCTGAGCTTACAGAACGAGCTGAGGAGCAAAAAGGGGGCCCAGCCGCATTGCGCCGCACGCTAGTCGCACTACGAGTTTTTCTTGAGCGAAGCTGGGAGTCTTCCTCAGAAGAACAGAGCGGCGCGCCTGTAGAGCTCGTTCTGCTTGTAAAGGAGCGAATTGAAAATGTGCCTGAGTGGCGTGGTTGGCCGACAATGGACGAAGTCGAGTTGTATTGCATGCGGAGCAGCTAGTTACATCGCACTGTACAGTAGTAACATGTAAATAGAATGCGATGCACACTAAGCCAAATTATCTCATTAACCACCTGCTTTGATTCCAGCTATGTATTCTGATGCTTTGCGAGAAGAAGTATCAAATCTAATAGACTACCGAAAATTTGGGGTGGAATGATAGCATCCTAAAATCAAACACCTAAGTTAAAATTTTAACGAGGCTAAAATCCCGCCCTTCACGGAAGGGTTTAGGTGTAAAAATATATCTTTTTGGTCATTCGTAATCCGTATCTCTTTACCTCATGATATATAACATTCGTAAGAGCATCCTAACCACTAAGGAAAGAAATCATACAAGCTCTTTGTTGTCGATCTTTGTGAACAAGCCTTGTCAAACGCCCAAGAAACCACTAGTGAGGAAACAGACTATTGCTTTCCTTCAAAGTAAAACTTTCCCAATCCCTTGCCGCCGTCTCTCTCATCCAGTCCTAATGGTTCCTGGCCCGTACTATTGGAGTCGCCAATCCTATCACTCATGATTCTTTGCGCAGTCTCAGCGCCTGTGGGGCTACGTCCAGGAACAATGCCTTCCGGGACGGTGGGTGGTGGGGTGCGATTTGCTGTATCTACAACGTTGGGATCGTAGGTCATACCGTCAATCATGCGGGCATCGTACTTTTGCGCTTCGGTGCTTGGGATAGTCTGAGTAGCCGCGGCACCGCCAGCACCAGCCATCGGACTCACTTGAGCTTGGTCACGTAGATACTGCGGCACTGCACTAGTTTTACTAATGACAGGGCTGCCAATGCTGCTTTGCTGTCGAGCGGGGGTTCTCGCTCCTTCGCCGAATCCTACTAAACTAGCTGCCTCATCGCTAAAGCCGCCCATGCTTGATGTCTCATTGTCTTGGTCCTCGCTCATCTTGTCTGGGTCATAAATGTCGCTTCCACTAGCCCAAGTGGTGCGACCTCCAACACTGCCCGTTGCGCTAGCGCTACCCACAGTGCTGCGCTCGCGGAAGATTTGAGGGTTATTGTTCGCATCAAAGTAGCCCGGGGGTGGGCCACTCGACCCAGCGGCGCCTGGCGTCAAGTTTCCAAGGTTTGGTTGGCGGGCCGTTGCGACGCGCTCTAGACCGGCAAGGCGAGAGATGCGATCAGCGCGTTCAGCGTCCTGGGGATGGTGATGATGCGTGAAGTGGCCACGATGGCCGTCTTTAATGGCTACAGTGGAGAGTTCTGACATGGAGGTAGTAGTGGAATTGGGCGTGCCCCTAAAGTAAACGCTTCTATTAGTATCCATGTGATCGCTCCTCAAAGGTGTTTTCAGGCGTCCAGAGACTCACGGCATGTCAGAAGGAGTGACTGGGTCTGATGGAGGAGGAGGAAGATTGATCAAGGTGGGGGTCGACATGATGAGATATGTTAGATGGTATTATTGTTGAGGGTCGTCTTGAACGCTTGAAATTGGAGCTATGCGAGAGTGACGTCGCGTGGGGTAATATCTTCCAGCGAGCACAAACGTTTAGGGGCGGAAGCTTCACAAGGAAACGCAGGAAAGAAAACACACCGTATGCAGCGACGAATACGGTGATTCAAATTGAATTTCTTTATTGGTTGTTAGGAGTTGTTGTGATGACTGAAGGAAGGAGGACGTTGTGTCTGTGACGCAGGGCACGCCTTAGCGTTCTTTTCGGAGCTTTTAAGTGGGCTAAGCCACACCGGGCCATGCTTTGCCCAATAAAGAGCATTTCATTGTTGCGGAAACGCAACTAAGAGTATTGGCACCGTGCAGCAGTCCTTGCTAGCTGTGCTTTCGTAGTCGCTATTGGATATTCTCAAGACTGTAAGTATGGCTAAATACTTTGGGAACCCGATCTCACCGAGAAATTATTACCTGCAGGCACATTTTGACGCCCATCGGATATGTGAACTGGCGTGAGTGTGATCAGGTATACCTTGCTGGGCATAAAGAGCCCATTAGATTGGTTTTGTGCGAGTCTTCTCGATACAAATGACATCTCCTGGCGCTTGCAGATGAAAGGCCGACAAATTTCTGATATTGAAGACGAATTGCGTGCTGGGTTGAACGAGTCATTATCAGCATTTTATTCGACTAGACGGATTGATGCCAGTTACCACGTCCCGTTTAATGCTTGGCGTCCTGCCAGATTCAGCGCAGCAGATTCTGAATACAGGATAGCTTTAAGCCCAGAATGAGGTGGCGGTTGCGGTCCCCAGTGAGGCTGTTTCATCTCCATTATATCAAACTCATCCACGAGGCATCACGGAAGAGATTTCGGCCGAAGACTGCGTAGGCTGGCTTCCAATAGATATTTCGCTAACAGAAGAAGCTGGTCAAGGTCTATTGTGCAGAAGTCTACAAAGAGTGGAATAACAGTCAAGATGGTAGGTTGGACGACCCGGACCGTGTATTTGGTAGCCTACATGTAAGTTCACGAAAGTTCACGATTCTTTCCTTCAGATTCGTATTGTAAGATTCCGGTCCATCTCCTTTGAACATGGGGAACACCTGGTTAGGCACCCAGATGGGTTACCCGGATGGACACCCGGATGGACACTCCTGTTTTCCCCAGATTTGGAACCCAGCGTCCGTAATTACCTGGTAGCACCTATCATCCCCGCCAAGTCCTAAACACCTGGAAAATATAGATAGGTAGCATGCGGAAGGCGTATCCGGCAAGTGTGCCAGATGCACCTTCTCCTTCTCCTGGCCTATTTAGAACAGGAGAAAAAAGAGAACATTCTTAATCTTCTTTTAAAAAAGAAAAACAAAAACCTGTAACGTGGTTTACAAGCGAGCTGACAATCTCGAAACTCATCAAAAATTGGAAAAATCGCACTTTAATATCTTAACAATCACTTAATAATAAATTCTAATAATTTGGATTTGGGCTTTTATATATACTTTATAGTTCCTATTTAAGATATAGTAAAATATAGTGTTTTAGCCTTGTTTTAGCCCCCAAAATTTAATATCTTAAAAACTATTAAACTATTTACTATATAACTTAAATAGTAGCTATAAAGTATATATAAAAGCCTAAATCTAAATTATTAGAATTTAATATTAAAGTGGTTGTTAAGATATTAAAGTGCAATTTTTCCAATTTTGGTAAGTTTTAAGATTGTCAGCTCGCTTAGAAGTCTGTCCCACCTCGTGCACGGTCCTACCTCGTGCACGGTACCAAATTTATGCACAATACGTCTTTTTAAAATGTTTATATCTTAATAACCATAATAGCTATTTGTATAAAAATTTTAATATAGTTTATAAAATAGTAAAATAAGCTTTTTATAAAATAAAATATTTAAAATTAGACCTTATACAATACTTTTTATTTTTTAACCTCTATATAAGTGGTTTTATTTTATATTATACTATATATATAAATATTTTTTATATTTTTGTTTTATAAAAAGCTTTTTTTACTATTTAATAAGCTATATTTACAATCTTACACAAATAGCTATTATAGCTGTTAAGATATAAGTATTTTAAAAAGACGTGTTTTAGTGCTATGTATAAGGTAGATGTAATAGGCTCTCTTAAAAGGTATATATTAGATAAAATAGATAAAGGCTTTACTAATGTCCTACTAATGTTATAGAGAAGACATAGTTAGATAGATAAGGGGTAAAGAGTTTTACTAGTGTCTTAAAAGGATTATATAGGGAGCTGGTTCTCCTCTAGAGAAGAACTAGTAATTAATCTCTAAATAGAAGAGGTTAAAAAGCATTTGCCCTTTATTACGCGAAGCTTATTCTACCTTTAACTTATCTTCTACTTACCTATAACCTTTATTCTATACTATTAATTAGATAATTATATATTCTAGTTAAACAGGCCTCTTATAATTTTAATTACTTATAATCTATTACAGAGGGAACGTATAACTATTAATTGACGATAATGGGCTATATCTCCTTACCCCCCAAAACAACGCCCTTACCATAAGAGGCTGATAAAGTCTCCCTAAAGGAGTGCATCCCCTTTACTTATAAAGGAGTAGACTAGGAAGCTATAGCTAGTCTATATAACCTCGCGAGACCCTTAGAAACAATTACCGCTAGGGAGTTATTAGAGTGATTAATATATAAGACCCTATAAAAAAATTTAAGAAGTTAGAGATATAATTAAGATAAGTATATTAAGACTACTAAGAATAATTATAAGGATAATTAGGAGAAGTATAGATACCCTAAACACAAAGCGGACTTAAAGGGGTAACGCTATACTACGCTATAACGTTAAAAAAGCCTAAATTCCGTATAAAGGAACTAGATAAGTATAATAGTAATAGTCTTTAGAACTGTTACGGGACGAGGGCAGTGGCTACAAAGCGTATGTATTCGAGGAGTCTACAAGACGTTACGCGATCGATCGTAGGGGTCGAGGGCGTAAGGAGGTGATATACCTACGCGTAGCTGACATAAGCTGTATGCGAGGTATATGCGAGAGCACGGGGCTCTCCTATAGAGGCCCCTGCGGTGGGGTTCCGTAACAAGAACTATAATTATTTTATCCGTTAATATAAAACTAAGTTTTAGCTAGACCTAAAACGTTACTCTAATAATCATAATTAAATACTAATTGCTTTTACCTTCCTACGTAACACCGTTAAGAGTTTATAGACATACTATAAAAAGAAACTTACTATACCCCTTAAATTTAGTAAACTTAAGTCCTAGTTAGTTAATTAGGTCCAAAACCCTACTAATTAAGGGATAGATTATAACTAGTAATACTATAACGCCAAATAGTAAAAAGGTTAGAGTGTAGTATAATTTATAAACTACTTAGAAGAGCTAAAGAATAATATACCCTACTTAAACCTATAGAATAATGCTATATAACTTTACTAGCTACTTACTAAGTTATAACCTAAGATTTAATAGGCCATATAAGAGAAGGGTGAAATTCCTACCTTTTAAGAAAAGCTTATCTCCAAAGCTACTTAGATTAAGAATACTAAAAGAGACTATTTAGGCAAGCAAAAGAAACGAGATGCTAACGATAAAGAGCGTAAAACTAGACCTAGCTTTAAGAATAGGGGTAGATTTCAATTTAACCGCTCTATAGAAGAACAATATAAGTAGGCTTTATAGCCCTAGAGTAACGCTAGTTAACCCTAGAATAATAATAGGTAGAAACCCAATCCGAATAAGTCACGTATCTATTATAACTACGGCAAAAAGGGCTATATAAAGCGCTTCTACTAGCAGAAAAAGTAAGCGTTAGCTTAATTAGGAAAAGAGAAAGCCTAATAGATCTTTACTCTCTTATACTAGGCTAGTAAGAGAAGAAGAGAGTAAGCTACCGCATAGTTATTTCTATCTCCCTTTAAGTTAATAATAAATAGGTAATGTAAGACTACCTTATAGATAGCGACGCGACTATAGGGTTTATCTCTTAATTACTAATAAAAGAATTGGATTTAGCCTTAGCGGCTTATAGATGCGCACTGTTTAAAGTATTAGAGGCTACTAGATTCCATACTATAAGGAGTAGACTTTTCCTATAGCTAGCTAGGACCGCGATATTTAATAGGATATATATAACGGCGCTATCGCACATTACCTGCCAAATTCTGCCATATTCTGCTGACCTGTGATTGGCCCGCCCAAAGCTAGCGCCTTAGCGGCTCACCCTACATATTTATTTACATCGGTCCTGGCGACCCCTTTTTCCTTCTCTTTAGCTTAGTATCTTCGTAATACAGCATTCTACAAGCTTCGGTTCA
>Ga0307515_10012742_pt1 | contig 15789 bp, 8 predicted proteins | sample 17_EM_MG_FD_194513 | JGI IMG/M metagenome (GOLD analysis project Ga0307515, IMG submission 194513) | Populus trichocarpa ectomycorrhiza microbial communities from riparian zone in the Pacific Northwest, United States - 17_EM | ecosystem: Host-associated > Plants > Roots > Unclassified | place... | reverse complement strand
AAAAGGTATAGTTTTTGTCTGGAGAAGTCTCAAAGCAATGTTGATCCGTCTAGAGCACAGTACCACCAATGGAGTACAGTCAATTATCAGATCAACTAAGAATAGCTATTGTTTCCAGTGATTCAGATGGATAGATTGCTGTTTCTCGAAATAATGTTACCCTTTATCTTATTCAGCACCACACTAACTAAACTGTGAGGTGGAAAATCAGCTGATAGTAGACTGAGTTATCAGCACATCGCTCACAGACATGTTACCATTCTCCTTTTCAGCTTCTCTCTGGTGTGATAATAACAACACAAATTTATGAACAACTCCCACCTTCTCTTTTCATCTGGAGTGAATCACCACGGTGATCACCCTGTATCAGTAATCATGCAAACTGAGGAGGAACTGAAGCGGGTTCATAAAAATCAACTTCAATTATCACAGTAGATTTTTGCAGTCAAAAACCTCCATGAGAACTAATTTAATAACTTAAAACATGCTATAAATTGGCGGTGTCAATTTCCTTTCAGCATTATACCTTTTATCTTGCGAATATTTTTCAAAACTAAGCTACAAAAACGAACCTCATAGCTGTGCAACTTGATTACATGTCGAGCACGTGCTACATGGTTTTCAACTACTCCTCTGGGAAGCCCATCTCCTCCAGAGATAAAAAATTCCTAAAAGAAAAGGATACATGAATCAGCAGAAACAATAAACAATAATTGGGTGCAGATATTTAAGAACAGGAAGTTGCTCATTTTGGACCATGTAGTTCACCAATCACCAGCATTATAATGAATATTAAATAGGCAACAAAAATTTATAGCACATTTCACAAAGTTTAAGCATCCATCAGATTGTGAGAATTAAACCACAAAGCAGCTTTAAATGCTTCCAGTCCAGTAATTTCATCGTTCAGATGCAAGAATAGCAAAAATCGTTCATGGAGCCTATCCATGGTTTATCTCCTTTTCTTTTTCTTGCCAATCAAATTCAAAGTACAGTAGACAAATACCTTCAAAACTTCTACATCATCTTCCAATATTTTTGCATCACCCGGGCAGAAATATCGTGATGGTCCTCCATCCAATATAACTCGGAGAAAGCCATCCTGAAAAAAGAAACCATTTCAGTAAGCAACAAAATCAAGCACTCGTTACGTTTTGTTTAAAAAAACAGAGGCACAGACCAGTGAAGCTTGTAGAAGACTCGTCACAATGCGATCTCTGAGGGGCTCCACAATGATACCACAGAGTTCATTTAGTTCCTGCAGCAGTTACCAGCGATGAGGCTTCTTATCAGGAAATAGAAAAATGCAAAATCAAAAGGGATAACCTTCCTAAAACAGCACAGCACTTGACCAGTGTAATTAATAGGCTAAATATACAAGTTTATCATGAATGTTAGCTTTTTTCCTATTAAACCTAAATCCTTTTAATCAGTATTATTATACATTTATCATTAACGGTGTGCACCTTAATTCACTTAGCATCTTATGACTCGGCTTTAAAAAGCCTTTAGCAAGAAGTTTTTAATAACATGGTCAATAACACCAGTATCTGATTCTTCTTATAAAGGAAATGCAAGAAAATCTTGCTTCTTAGAAGGAAAAATCTTACTATGTCAAGCGGTTCAATTATTGCTTCCAGCCTAGATTGAGGAACAGCGGGTTTATACAGATTTTCAATGAACGGTTCCTTCAAGTCGTAGAAGATGATCTTAGTTCCTGCATAAGTTAAATCACATCATTCAATATCAAGTTTACTTCTCAAGATAATCAATTTTGCAGAGTGAGACCAAAACTCTTACCAGTAAACTCACAGATGCGATCCATAGCAGCATTTATATCTTTTCTACTGCCATCAAATGTTCCCTTCTGCTTGAAACTTGCTGAATTCCCATCTATGGATTTCTCTATTAAGGAAAAGATTTATATGCCAATCATTAATTAAGAAATGATCACTTCAAAGCAAGTATACTATTGTATTCTCACTTTCTCAGTCTCCACTGTACAAGTAATTAGGCAAACTATAAACTTCGGCAAATAACATCCATATACATGCAACACACAGAATATGCATAAAAGAAGAGCTGTTCATTTTAAGAATCCAAAAGATTACGTCAATAGAAGAACTTCAATATTAAATAAGAAGGTCTGACAAGAGTGGTGGCAAAACCAGTCATCAAGATCAAGCGCTGCCTACTGGTGCAATGGTTTTATATTGCAGCCAGGGTGTTGTGGAAGCAGCTGTAGAGGGCAATTTATAACATCATGCTTGTTGAGGGTTTGAATTACAAAACTATAAAATTGTAAAACTAGAATGGATGCAACCTAATCTAAGTGATTCCGACAGTATTGCGCCAAAAGTAGATTAACTAAAGCAATTACAATTTTCCAAGAATAATAGTCAAAAAGTTTTGCCATTACAGCCGTGAAAGAAATGTGAACATAACTGGTATGAGAAAAAATATACCTTGTAACCAAATGAAGTGAAATGTAACAGCCCATTAAAGATCCATTACATATGGCCATTGTGTTTTATAACATCCATTATCTAAATCCTTGATTTACATGCTTTATGAAATGGAATCTGAAAACAATTACTTGTTTTTTTTAGCTTGGGAAAGACAGATTATCAAATTTTAAATTGCAAACTAAATATTTAAAAGAGTGTCATTTTATTCAGGCAAGTCAACCAGTGGATGGAGTGTATCATTCAATAATAACTTAAGACTAGTAGCTTAAATACTTACTGATAAATTGCTCACGAGGCTTTCTCCTATTCCATCGTTCCCAAATGCTATCTTCCAACTTATTCAGTTGACTAATTGCATACTGTCCATAGCAAGAAATCATGTGTCATGCATATTACATTATAAAGACAGCCAAAAATTAGTAACTCTGCAAATGCAGAAAACTAGAAAACCATCACTATAATAATTTGACCCTACCATGGATTTTTAGGAGATGTTTGTGATACAGTGATTGCTGTCATATGCATAATTAAGCCATTCTGACAATAATTCAAATTATACTGAAAAAAAAAATCACCACTGAGAATTGCATACTTTTAGAAGTTTTCTTTGTTTTAGTGTCATTTGTTACATTTCCAGTCTTTATGGAAAAAAATTTACTGTTTTGATATCATCACATTACTCTCCAGATGGAGAATTAGAGAGTAGCACTACAGTTGGCTAAGCCAAAATGAAATCAATTATTGAATCATGCTCTTTTTTCAATAATCTGCTTACAATGTAGCCAGGAACATCCATTTTGAAAATGTGACGGAGGAAATCAAGAAACTATCACCAAGCAAACTATGAAACTCCACAACATTGCTAGCCTTGTTGAAAAAGGATTGTCACATTAAAATTCATGACAACAAACTTTAGAACAGTCTTGATAAGGATCAATGTGCACGTGAAAATAGTGAAGTAGAAAGTCAAAACTCTTCTATTCATTTCTAAAAGGACCATGCCAATGTAGTTGAACTTACATATAGAGTATTTAACTGAACACAAAGTGTTGCTGTCGCTGGAACATTAATTTCATTGGATTTTATCTCTTCAGGCATCCTCGAGTCAAACAGTTCCTTCTTTACGAAGGCCTTTATTCCAGCTTCCTTCCTGTATCGTGTCAGAATAGGAACTGGTGGAATTAGGTCTTCCTTTGCAGCTGCATGGCGAGAATTGCACATTAAGGTCCCTAATCGTAGGAAGGGGGAGGGAACACAAGATAAAAAAAAACTGCACAGAAGGTGCAGAGAAGAATGTAAACTGGGCAATAAAGAAGATGGAAGAACAGGTTAAGCATACGGACATGCTAAAAAATGGTGATAAATTCAATTTTAACAAAATAAGCAAACAAGTGCAGTATATGAGACAGAAAGTTAGATACAAGAATAAGGAAAAGAAAGGAAAGAGATAGACATGTATCCATTTCGTAAAAGCAGTTTCTAACTAAGAACATACATGTAAGATATACTCACCCAACTTGTCAGTGACATGATTTGCATAAACTTGGAATGCATTGTCAACACCCCGAAACAAGCCATTCAACTCTTTGGAACTCATTGGAACTTTAAGAGAAAAGAACTGATCAACAGTCTGCGTAAAAAGGAATATTGATTATGCAAGACATTATTAATCAATGTCATCCAGAAGCAGATAAAACATTAGCAAAATTACACACAACGTGCAAAATCCTATTCTGGTCACAAGTTCAGAAACTATAGGTCATGATAAACCTCCAAGGGAATTCCATTTCTTACTATCATATAAAACAAGTTTAATCAAAATAGCTGGGTAACTAGCATAGACATCTTTGTTTTTAAGCCTTAATTACAGTGATGCATTCCATGGTGAATGAAGAAAGATTAGATTCTAGATGTTTCCACAAATGTGGAATCAGAACACCAAAAGAAAAGGGTAGCCGGAAAAAAACACCTGACTTGCACAAAAATTTAATTACCCACAACTAAAATTCTCTTCAGTTCCTCAAGTTTTCTTATGTGCTTTTGCAACATTAGGGTTTTTTTTATTTGCATAACACCTTATGATAGTACCAGAATTAATACTATTGTTACATGAGCATTCTTACCTCTTCAACGATCCTATAAACCTCAACAATTGAGCTCCCATGCCGCTGTTGAGGTGATATTGGTTCCCACCGCTGAAAGAATGATTCACAGAAAATGTTAAAATAAATGTTAAGTACATTAGACCGTTAACTAAGACAAGGGAGTGAAAATAATCCTGTCATCTAATTGAACTGGAGTAGATTGACTAAATTCAAAAAATTGATTTTAAAGGAGTAAAATGAAACAAAATTTAGCACTTACCTCCTGTTGAATGGCACGCTCAACCCAACCCAAAATTCGTCCAAGCTGAGAATTGACCCATCGCATGACCAATGTTCCAGATATAGATTCAATCTTGAGAAAGAAACAGAGGGGAAAAAAAAAAAAGAGGTGATGGATATAGGAGAGAGCCTAATAAAGTTAAAAGCTCCATGTGTGCCGATGTGAACATGCTACAGGATTACACATAACTCTTGTTGATTTTTATCATCTGGATAAATATAAAGGGTTGTAAGGCTGGGGGGATTTGAGTCTGGGGTGAGGGGCTTTGGTGATCTAAATATTGATCCCAATCTTCATCAATGATGATTCCTCACTTGTATTTTATTATAATACGATTTGAACCTAGGTTCCATAAGACATTAACACCAAGCGGTTATTTTGTAAGACTTACAGAAGCTCCAAGGGAAGCACTTGTTTCTTGATCATGATTGTGCCAGCACACTCAATGTGCGTGTAGAGAGAAAGAGAGAGATTCCAATCTGGACAGTTGCCGAACAAACTTCAACTAAGGTCAAATAAAAGATGATGCTCGTTCATGAGTCAAGCCAAAAGCCCTCTAACTCAATATATTTGAGGGTTTTATAAACCCCGAATACCAAGACAACCTCTTCCACTTTGAGAAACTTCAAATAGTATAGCTATTTTCTGAAATTTCTAGAAATTAAACCATCTGATTCATATGATCTGCTTCAATAGCACAACATTTGAGGCAGTATTTTGTCAATTGTTATCAGTCCTGCTTATGTCTATTTTAACTAAATTTGTTTAGAGAGAGAAAGAGAGGACAATGAAAATTAAGAGCAAAAGAACCTCAAAACATGGAACCAAACAATTTCACCTGATATGGAGTTAGTTTGCGGAATTTGACTTCCATATTCCCCTCTCCACATGCAGAAGTGATGAGTGCCATTATATACTGCTCAAGGCTATCAGCAGCAGGAAACACAGAGACAACATCCTCGGTCAGATGTTCGGAGCCATCAAGGAATGGTTTCTGAAAATAAGAAGTACAATTAGGCCTTCACAGTGTAAAGAAAGCACTCTGGAGTCTGGACTTTAAGCCAAGTGAACATCCTTACCAACTTGTTCCCATAGAGCTTGTGAACAAGTGATGCTGAAACAACAATTGCTTGTGGATTCCTCTGTGACAAAATTGGTGTGAATATGGTTGATTCTTTTTTTAGAAGTTTCTTGATCTCTTCTGCAAGCAATGCCAAAGGATGCTCATCCATTGCATCTAGTTTATCAACAACCACTAATATCTGCAATAAGAAGAAACAAAGATGATGGGAGGGATTAAAGAAAATTTAATGTCATATGCTAAAGTTCAAGGGGAAAAATTTCAATAGTCTCAAGAATTTACAACTATAGCACAATGCACATACTACATGGGCATTGAGCAAATCTCTCAGTGTTTTCCAATGCTCTAGGGGATAAAACACTGTTTTAGAAAACCGTAGCACACTGCACATACTAGATGGGCATTGTGCAAATCTCTCAGTGTTTCCAATGCTCTAGGAGATAAAACACTGTTTTAGAAAACCCCAATCCCTTTATGTTTAACCCACCTCAATCTAAAGGAAACTGTATTGATACTTACTGCTTTTCTTTAAAACAAAGATGCTAGCCCATTGAACTAGTACAAAAAAAAAATCTTAATAGAGACAATCAAACAATATTCCAACCCTCCCATATCCCAGCACTTATCTTGAATCTACTCTACAGGTTACTGAAGTTAAATAAAAAAAAAAGAAAAAACACTGTTAAAGGAATCCATAGCTCTATATAGATCAGGTGTCTCCACTTAGAAGCTTCAACTCCTGGGTTGGATGCTTTGTAGTGTTCATCACTTTGGTGTGTGTCAGTGCTTTTAGCTTGGATGTGATGGACATATCAAGTACCGACAAATTGATTACGTGAAGGGAGGTATACCCTTATGTACATCATGGCAACTCCAACCTATTGGCTTAAATTCCCAGATCGGATTCTCTAAAATGAACAATCCAGTAGATCACACCAAGCAGAAGTTATTTGGTTCAGACACTTACCCTTGTAAATGCATTCTTAATGGATGATGCTATGAATGATTCAATCTGATCGTGATCCATGACAGATGTACGTTGCATTGCCTGCAGAAGTGTGGAAAATTAAATTTCAACATATGGCACATAAAATTCTGAAGCAACTTTTTTAATTCAAACTAAAAACTAGTTCTCAATTGTAGGCATATACACTGATAATATTCTCTTTCCGGATATGCTACCTGTGTAATTCTTACTGGACAATGATAAAACGTGCCCGCGCACACAACAACAACAAGGTTTTAACATACCATTTCAGATTCTTCCAAGAGAAGCCTCCGGGTGATCATTGCAACTAACACTACATCCTCCATTACTGATGAGTCCTACAAGACACATAATAACTCACACTGGATAAAGAGTTCCAAATTGGGAAAAAAACCAGTTGAAAAGCATTCCAAAAAATATAAATGGCTATAAGTAATGGGTACAAAATCTAAACATGTAATACCCAATATGCACCAAAGGAGGTTGCCCATTTTCATTCAAATTCAATAATCGACACATTCATAATCAATCATAAAAAATATATAATCCTGGCAGCATATTAATTCCTTCACATTTACCAATTAAAATTAGAGTGGCCAATAAAAGCCACATCCTCTGTCAGTGCAACAGTCATGATTATGAGCATCCATTTTGTATATGCACCAAATAAAAATACTGCTTCTAGAAGAGTGTATAGATTTCAACATTAATTAATCAAGTGCCTGGCCGCCCCCCATCCCCAGCTCCCAATATATGCTGAGTCATGGGCATCTCTTATATTAAACATCCATCTCTAAATAAACTCTAAAATAGAGATTATCCCATTTATATTAAGTTATGTAATTTAAACTTTATGAATTCCAGGTATAGGACTTCAGACTTTTACAGGACAAACTCAAGTTCAATGTCAATTGTTTTTTTAAGAAGTCGATTACAAGAGAACTTATTTTCAAAGATGAACCAAGTGGAAATTCAATAACATTTAGGAGAAGAATATTTAAGAATTATATTTGTGAAATTATCTTCAAGCAGTCAGACCGTGCACATCAATCATGTTGAATGCATCATGCACCTGTCTTATAGTTCTGACAAAATGAATATTGACAAAATCACATCTCGGGCAAACATGTGATATTGAGCTGAGGAAACAATGAAAATAGACACAGAAAATAAAGCACTGCATACATTGGACCACAGAGCAGTGTTAAATATAAAGAGAACAGTTTGCAAAAATATTCAATTTTCCTGAGCATGGAAGCATAGATACCCCAGCAAAATGCAAATTGTTAAGAAGAACAACGCGTGCAGCTTAAAATTACAGATAAAATCTAACCAATTAACAAGTATAACTGAAGCACCTCCTATGATAAGCAAATATTCGAAAAGGTAATGCTAACCAAGAGTTGAGATTCAAACAATTTATCAAACCTCAGCAAAGTTCAGATGGTAGTCTCCTAGCTGCTTATCAGCCCATTTCTGAACAGGTGATAAAAGGGATTGAAAGAAAGGCAGTTCTTCACCTTCAACTTTGGAAAGCAAACTTTTCAAGTGTAACCTCTCTTGTGGTCCGCGTTGTTCTTTTAATGGTATTTTCTTCAGCTGCTCAATGGCATGTTTTAGGAGCCCCTGCTCTTGTGTGATGATATACTGCAATGACACACAACCAAATACAAGTAATATAAGATAATGATGATGGTTCTGTTTTGTCCAATGGCTGGTTAAACTGCAGTTGCTTATAAAATGAAAAGCTTAAAGAAGCATCTTAAGGGCTGTGATAGATTGTAATAGATACAAGATGAGGATGTCGAGCAACGATGACAATAGTTATTTTTAAGTTTGTATCTTCGGGTTTCTCAAGTTTAGATCAGTAAGAATATTGGGTTTTGTATTTTCAGGTTGTTTTATTTTCTGTACAGAACCTTAGATGTTATGCTGAAGAAGGTAATCGGTTTGAAGTAAACAAACAAAGACAAAAAGGGTCTGTTTGGGACTGCGATTGACCACTGGGTGATGGAGAATAGCTACTGTCAAGGAAAGGAATGCTCCCTGTTTCTTCATTCCAGGATAACATCATTGACTGCATGAACTTATGGCAATTTGAATGTGTTTAGACAAGAGAAAGAAAAGGGGATACAGGAATAATACCTGACGAATTAATACCGATGCATAGCATGTGTAATGGATGGTTTCTGTAATTCCTAAAACACGCCAGGTTGACTTCAAGAGTTCAAGAATTTCCTCAACTTCCTGAAAATGGAGACAAGGTGCAATTAATTATACTAGGTGGAAAAGGAAAAGGTTCACACAACCAATCATCCTTCTCTTTTTTCAAAAAAATAAATTAATAAATTGAACTAAAGTTATTTTAATAAATATCTCTAATTAAAAAAGCAAAGATGGTAAATTCAGAAATTAATTTCTCTGAACATGACATTTTTAAAACAATAATTCAAGCCGAATGGCACAAAAGTATCCATACAACCAACCACAGCTAGGTGGTTGTTATTGTTATTGTTGTTGTTGTTGACAAAAATGTTTCCCGGTATCATGGGATTATGATAAATTGAAAAAATTACTAACCTCTGTCAGCTTCCCCTCGTCCAAAATGTCAAAGACACTCAGAAGCAGTTTCTCATACAGTCTAACATTGAGGTGATAGCCATCAGCCCAATGGCATACCTCACCAGTTAAGTCACCCCGAGCCGGCCTCTCTGCAAGTGGTATTGCAATCTCTCTGAGAGATCTCAAACATTCTGTTCGTTGGACTTCACCCGCAGAAGATGGACGGAACTACATTAAAAATCAAACTTTATTTAAGAAAGGCTAAGGTGATAAGAGGGCACCAACAAAAAGCAAGGGAAAATGAACATTAAACATGAAAGCTTGGTATGTTTTGACTCAATAATAAAAGCTTAAATATGGCTAGCCAAAATAACCAAAGAGAGTGCATGAATATAGTCCTAAATGTTCAAAAAAAAAAGCATACCAATGCTCTGTTTATATTGCAAAAACAAAAACAAAAAAATAAAGAATATAATGAGTTGGAATAAACTCCACCAAGAAACTAAAATAACGAACAAAAACACAATACAGTTTCCTCCAAAGTAAGCAAATAATAGAATATTGAAAGGTAAAGTAATTGATAGATAACCTAACTTCATTTATGTTATCTCTGTGAAAGGTCATCTAAGTTTGTCAAACAAGTTGTTCTATTGGTGTTTCTGATGTCAAACAAGTTCGACAAAACATAAAATTATCTAGACTTCTAGCCATGCTTCTCCTTTCCAATAAGGTAAAAGATTTACTAGAAATGAGGAGAATATCAAGCAAAGAGAAAGGAGATCTCACTTGAAAGGAATAGATGAGTATCTATGAACAAAGTTCACTACCAGACAGCGACCAGTTTAGAAAAGTAAAGAAAGGAATAAAAACATCGAAAAAATTCACCCATTTAGAACACGTCATAAAGACCCTAACTTGTTATGAAGTCCTCTAAAGAAAACCCTCCTATAGCCATCGTGTACCCAACTTAAGCAACCAACACTATCTAACACTGCAAGTATGTAACAGTAGGGCAAATTTGTTAATGGTTTTCTGACAGTAGGACAAAACAAGAAAAGCTCCATTTCAGTATCATAAAATGTTAATAAATGCACCATATGATAATCTTTTGAATCTCTAGAGCACAAACCTCAGATTCCTCAATCTTTGCCAAAAGAATCCTCAAATCACTTGGTTTGCGCCCTGATTCACCAAATCCAACAACTGGGTGATTAATAAGCCCCTCCTCCAGCATGAATAACTGTACTGAGACAAAATTGAAAATGCCTGTCATCAATAACAGTTCCATGGCTCTAATTTACCACTTAAAGGGAACTAAGACATTTAACAAAATAAATTCAAAATTAAAATGGCACATAGAATGCAAAATTTACCTGCCTTTTTTGCCACCGTATATATGCTTTCTTATCAGAAAATTCTGAACGTGAAATACAACATAACAATTCCAGTGGAACCAATAGGGTGTCCATTCGTTTTCCAACTTTTCCAGCAAGAGCATTGAGCAGCCCTTGTCTAGTTCTTATGTCCATTGCCTCGGATATCTGCACTCATGTAGAAGGAAAAAAATTATGATATTGTCTTGCTTACAGTTCCGAGCTATGATTTGGCACAGATTACAACTTAGTGTAGTAATTAAGACAAATATGAAAAATAGCCGCATACGCATTATCTACTTAGTGACGTAGCTTCAAGACAATAGAAATAGGCTCAGTGTAAACTCAGTCAAAAGAAAGCGATACACAAGTCATTCATAAAATAGCAGTCTCCCCAATTAGAAAGACACTTTATGCAAGGCAACTGAAGATGTAATTGACCATTAAAATAGCAGGATGATATGATTACAAAAATCTGACTGGTAGATCTTTTAAAAACTCCCACCCTTCCAAATCTCTCAAACAGGACTTTAGCATAGCATATGTCCAAACTTCCAGTTCCCAAGAGATTACTCGATAGCTCTTCCTCAGAGGAGACTGGACATTATCGTATTTCACACATTGGAAGTCAACAATCTACAGGAGCACAGTTCCACCATATAAAACTTTGCAACAAAGGTGGTGTAAGCACCTGTGGTACTTTAAGCTCAACTTAAGCTAAATAAACTTATTCAATAGCTTAATCATATCAACTTTGCTGAACAGGAGACTTGCAACCCTGTGACATCAACTGGTTGAATGCACTCCCAATTTTTAATGGCTGAAAGAGATTTGACTCTCTCCTTCTAAAACATTTTAGAACAAAATTTCACACATATGGTTCTTCAGTTTTATTGTGCTATGGATACAAATGCATGAAATTATGTCCTTAACACTTACTTCAGTATCCAGGCAGAATCCTTCCAAAAGAAAAAATAATATAACAAAGATGCTGTAAACACTACATCCACGAGGGGGGGGGGTCTGGAATACCTCCATCTGGGCACGCATGTTTTCTAGCAAACCAACCAATCCAGTTGCACGCTGAGAATGGGTCACAGCATTCTCAGTTTTACTGCGTCCAAGCTTTCTCATCAACTTGGACCTTTTGTCTTTCTTTTTTTCTTTTGATGGAACAATAAGGCCTCTGCTCATTTGATAATAAGGAGAAAAATCATTACACAAATGAAGGGTGAAATGAGGGAAACAAGAAAGGGAAAAACATATATGAAGAATGCAAGCACCATAAACACCTATGAATTTGAACATACAGAAACACATAAAGGAAAAGGTAAAATGAGGATATCTAAGGATCAAATGAGATTATGAAACTTACCCTGATGCTCCAGCACACGCCAAGAGCACTTCATATGCAGTTTCACGGAGGTCATCATCTGTGATACCTGTGATTAGGAAGAACCAAAAGTTAATTGTGTTGGCATGAATTAATGATTTCACCTTCCACTGCAATATAATAGTAAAAGGCATCACAATAACACAGACTTGACTCTTCAAATAAATAACAACAATACAACCACCACTTTCATTTATCAAAAAACAAAATGTGATGTTCCATGAATCATTCATGATCTTGATGTTGTAACTATCACAGCCCCATCATTCTCATGATTACGCTAGTCAAATACTAGACATCATGAATATTTTTGGAATTAGGGTAACCATTCAGCCCATTTCGTCCTCTTTCTTTTATTGATGGTTCTACTAATTGACCCGTGAGAATCAGCAAGGACCACCTTGCAAGGCTAAATGCTCTTGGATCAAGTGAAAACTCTGGGTTTCCAGCATGCCATTGCACATACAATGAGCATTCTCGATATCATGCCTTGAATAGGAAATCTTTTTTTTTTCCTGTCCTCTTTCATAATTCTTTTCGAAGGGCAGAATTGAAGTATAGTGTTGAGCAAGGAATCCATTTTCTGAAAGATCTTGGCTTTCATCTCATCAACCCTTCTATCAGCTAAAAATGATGGAAAATTTAGTGTTAACTTGTAAATCACTGGCTCAAGAAATTTCAATGGCATCCCCTATCCTCCAATGGCTAGTTCCAATTTGGATTTCTATGGCTTTCCAGACGAGGACACCATAAGTGCAAGCAGAAATTGAGATGGTCATTCCTGCTCTTCATCACCATGAACTTCCACAGTCGAGCCTGCCTCTCCTCGTCACTCCTTCAATTTAAATAGTTCATAATTTAACCCATACCCAACCCTATCCTAAAATAATCATTTGAAGTTTCTTCCATGCAATCATGGGTCTAAGAAACCATTAACCAACTATTACATCACTGTCAAGGTATCTGACCTTAAACAATCATGCTTTATTTCTATGTCTTTTAATTGCCAGTGTAAGGAAACACAGAATTGGCAGTTTCTCTTTCCATTTATTTTTTTCTTGGTTTGATTTGTTGTAGAAACTAAAATGTAACATAATATACTTTTAAACCAATGTTACCTGTGGAAAAAGAGGGCAATTTAGGAACAAGATCGGCAGCATCATTTGGATTGCGTCTTGACATTCTGACACTATCAACTACCTCGAGATCATCATCATCCTCGAAATCTTCAATGTCATCAACAGTCAATTCTCGAACTTCATTAGAGTCAGTCAATTCTTGAACTTCAGTGGAGTTAAAGGATTCTGACTTTGCTACACTTGCCAAGGACACAACAGGCGACGGTGCAAAAACAGGATTTGGCGCTGAAATAGGAGCAGGAGGTGGTGCCCTTTTTGGAGGTGAACCTGAAGTTTCAGGTTTTGTAACCAAGAAAAACTCATCTACTGAACCTGTATTGTTCTGAAAATGACAAAAGAACTCAACTTTTAAACATAATATTCACTCATATTCTATATCTAACTAACAGTTATACCAAAGAAAACCGCAGCCCAAATTTATCAAAATCCAACCTCGTGCAAAGCACATCTCATCATCCTATGCATTATTATCACTCAGCAAAAGAACAAAAAAATCTACCACCATATTCCAAACTTAAAAACCAACCACATCATGAAATAACATTACATCAATGCCAACAACCAATACTAATTACAACCCAATAACTCTCTCATCATTGAAGCAATACATAAAAATATCAAAACTTACCATATGGGGTAAGCCGGTATTATCATGGTAATCTCTTATAGCCTCCGAAAGTTCAAGCATTCCACCTACATTATCAAAAACCCATTAGAAAAAAACAAAACCAAACCAAAAACCACAAACTCAAAAACAAACAATACCTTTCTTAACACAATTGAGAACATAATCTACACTGACTTGGTCCAGATCCACGTCATCAAGTGTAACCGCACCAGGAGGCATTACAACTTTCTTAATTAAACTACCAGAAAGCATATAATCTAGAAGAACTCTCCGGTCCCTCCTGTATCTTTGTAAAAGCTCCAGGGCATTTTCCCTAATTTCATCGAACATAAATTTTAAAAAAAAAACACAAGAGAGATATATAAATTAATTAGGAAAAAACAAAAACAAAAAAACAAATACATACTCTTCCATGGCCAATTGAAGTAATTAAGTAAATATCCACCACCTGATAAAAAAACAAAAACAAAAAACAAAATTAAAACTAATTAAAATATTAAAAAAATGCTACATTTAAAAGAGAGAGAGAGAGAGAGAGAAGTACTTAGATCCTGATCTACCACTTCAAATCTAACAAATAGAGAAGAAAATTAAAAATAAAATAAAATAGTATGGCCGCTTAACAGAAGTAATTAACTTAATTGACTTACTTAGAGGCAATTAATTGATAGTGTAATGAAGTAGTGAGAGCTACATAACACGTAATTAATGATGAAAATTAATTGAAGTGTTGAATCGACCGAAGTGATAATTAAGATTAGAAGACGTACTTGATGATTTGATTACAGTTTTGGATCTCTGGGAAGAAGAGAGATGATGTGGAGAAAGGTAAGAGTCAATGTGAAGGTTAGAAAGGGTGTGAGAAATGAAGCTGAAACGGTCAGTTTTGAGGGCAGCTGGTTTTTGACATGATTGGTTGCTTAGTGAGCGAGATTTCTGGTTTTGAGAGAGAGAGAGGCAGATGAGGTGAGTTGTTTATTGTAGTTTTATGGGTTAATCTTTATTTTCTTATGTTGTTGTTTGGATTTTACTAGTGACGTTTTTTCTTTTTCTTTTTTCCAGTGGTAAGATCTAGACCAGCTAAGCAAGTTTAGACTCATTTAGTATTTTCTCAGTTATTATTTTTTAAAATATTTTTTTATTAAAAATACTTATTTTTAATATTAGCATATTAAAACAATATAAAAATATGAAAAAATTTATTTTAATTAAAAAAAAATTAAATTTTAAATTTTTAAAACACAAAAATAAATAAAATTTTAATTTAGAAACTAATTAATTAAAAATATAAACCAGTCTAAATTAAAAAACAAACAAAAAAAGGAATTTACTAAGCTTTTTTTGTCAAAAATTTAAGTTGAATGGAGAGGACAAGTTAATATAAAAAGCTAATTAATTTTATTTTTTTTTGAAAAAATTTTGTTTTAAAACAATATTTTTTTTCTTAATCTTTGATCTTTTTTTTTTTTTCTATTGACCGATAGAAAAGGTAAATTCTTTGAATATGCGTGGATGTTAAATGTGACTAGCCTATTTTATTTGTATTGAAAAAAATTAATTTTTTTGAAATTAAAAAAAGTTTGATCAGAATTTCACTTTTCTTCTGTAATTTTTATAAATTATATTTTTTTATCGTATAATTTATATGTTCATTAGCATTTTATATCTTTAATAGTGTATTTTATTTATTTTATTTTTATTTTATTCAAGATTTAAAGTGTAAAGGTGAAATTCAAATAAAATTATGAAAGGGTTTTTTTAATTAACCCTTT
>Ga0307515_10012741_pt1 | contig 15790 bp, 1 predicted proteins | sample 17_EM_MG_FD_194513 | JGI IMG/M metagenome (GOLD analysis project Ga0307515, IMG submission 194513) | Populus trichocarpa ectomycorrhiza microbial communities from riparian zone in the Pacific Northwest, United States - 17_EM | ecosystem: Host-associated > Plants > Roots > Unclassified | place... | reverse complement strand
GGGGGTAGCGATCGGAGTAGCTGGCGGTGCAGTAACCGGAGTAGCTGGTGGTACAGCAGCTGGAGTAGCTGGCGGTGCAGCAACCGGAGTAGCTGGTGGTACAGCAGCTGGAGTAGCTGGCGGTGCAGCAACCGGAGTAGCTGGTGGTACAGCAGCTGGAATAGCTGGTGGAGTTAGTGGAGTAGCTAGTGGTGGGGCTAGAGGTGTAGCAAGCTTGTCTAAGGTCGAATTAAGTCGGTCTTGCAGAGTTGTCGTGATCATTGGCTTTACCTCTGCAAGGGCCGCGATAAGCTCCTCATCCGTCCATTTATAAAACTCTTCTTTATTAGCAACGTCCGTTAGCACCTTGCCAAGGGAGTATCTCTTATCTTGCTTAATAACATATACTCCTCTCTTAACTAGGTATTAACGGATTCCCATTTTAGTATTGGATTGTACTCGTTTAAAGGTCTCTAGCGTAAAGTTCTCAAAGTCTTCCTAAAACACTGTCCATAATGCAAAGTCTATAAGGTTAGATCGTGTATATAGGTGCATCTTGGTCTCCACATACTCTATTAGGTCGTCATCCGTAGCCGTCTCTAAGTCGATTCCGTAGCCGTATTTAGTAATTCTTTCCTTCTAATCAATTTCCATATTGTCGTGTCTTTATATATAAGGGTAGGTATAAGGGTAGGTATAAGGGTAGTCGTCAGTTCGAAGAAGTTAAGGTTTAAGGTAAAGGTGTAAAGGTGTGTACGTGTCCTATCGACGAATCTACAGTTCTTGGACACTGTAGACGATTCTTAGTAGAGATACGGTCCTCTAGGCGATCTGACGCGTCAACAGTTAAGTTAATACGTGGTTTTAAGCTTTGAGGGTCCTCTAGGCGATCTAACGCGTCAACAGTTAAGCTGATGCGTGGTTTCGAGCTTTGAGGATAACGTAGCTCTCTCTAAGTAAAGATACGATTCTCTAGGCGATCTAACGTATCAGCAAGCTAATACGTGGTCTTGAGCTTCGAGGGTAACGTAGTTTTCTCCTTCAACTAAAATAGGGCGATAGCTCTGCGATCTGACGCGTTAGCAGTTAAGCTAATGCGTGGTTTCAAGCTTTGCTATTGCGTAATTCCTAATCTGTACGTCTACTGATTAGTGTCGGTATACTCGCATTATCAACGTGCACGAATATCACTTGTAGTGGTACGTATGCTGTGTTAAAGTTGGTAGTTGATTGATAGTCTAAAGAAAGGGGTTGCTCCAAGGTCAGACAGTTAGTCTCGCTTTGTAGTCTCGTGACTACGTCACGTGATTAACGTTCCGACATTAAGATTTATAGCAGCATTTTAGGAGGTATTCTTAGCAGAGTAAGGAGTTAGAGCAGTAACTTCTACCGCATATTACCCGCAGATAGACGGTTAGATAGAAAGATTAAATTAGATACTAGAATAGTATCTAAGGCACTATATTAATTACGTATAGAACAATTAGGTATCGCTATTACTAGTTATATAGTTTGCATACAATGTAACACCTTAAGAAGGAATAGGCACATTACTATTTAAGGCAAATTATGGATATAAGCTAAGAACATTATTGTTACTATAGTAAGTAAAGAAAACAAGTAGTACAGCTAAAGAAAGAATAAAGACGTTAATGAATCTTTATATAGACCTTATAGAATTAGTAAAGAAAGTATAAAAAAGAATAAAAAGGTACTATAATGTTAAGAGATCTAAGGGACTAGATCTTAAGGAGGGAGATAAAGTGTGGCTACTATACAAAAATTTCAAGAGTTAATAACTAAGTAAGAAGTTGGACCATATTAGACTAGGACCTTTTAAAATTAAACAGAGGATTTTACTAGTTACGTTTAAGTTAAACCTACTAGCTAAAATAAAGATCTACCCTATATAGTATATTGTAATACTAGAGCTAATATACGGGAATGTTAAGCTACTAGTTTACAAAGCAGACATATATAGAGGATAGGAAGAAGACAAATGGTAAGTTTTAAAGATCATTAATTATAAGGATATTGACGATAAAACATGGTATGAGGTTAAGTAGATAGGCTATAATAAGACTACCTAGGAACTACTAGAAAACTTAAAGAATGCTATAGAAAAGGTATAGGAGTATTAGAAGAGATTAGGTTAGGTAGTATTAATAAAAAGGGATTACTAAAAAATAAGTTACCTAAGGGGGACCTAAGAAGAGCAGTTGCTAAACTACTTAGATTTATTTCCTTCTCGACTAGAAGAGGATCCGTTTTTTTATTACTAAGTTCCTACAGACCCTATTTTATAAGCTTCTACTTTTTAGAACGAACCTTCTTACGAACCTTCTTAAGATAGATTAACTAAGTGGATGCCGTAAGACGAGACTTAAGGGCCCGTTGCTAAGTATCGGTAGCCTCCCGTTCTGCGTTATAAGAACGGCGTAACTCCGCCAAAGTAACAGATAGTTTATTATCTAGCCGCGTAGCAGTAGATTAAACATAAGACTCTAAAACAAATCAGCTAAGAAACTAGACGACTATTAAGAGTAATAGGTCGCGTATATTTAGCATTAGAGACGGAGCGAACGTCATAGAATAAACGAATATTTGCTTTAGTATACTCTAAATAAGAGGACGGTTATCGCGAAGATAGACTCGCTAACGTAATATAAACTAATACCTTTGTCAAATAAGCGAGAACATAGAGACGGCATAATCTCACTAAGAGATAATATTGTAGCAATGGTACGAATACAACGAGCTGTTAAGGAAGAAGAAATTGCTTTAGGTATAATAAGTAATAATATTAACTAAATTAATTAGATAGACATTATACCTCTAGTAAACAACTTAGAGATATTAGGAATCTTTAAAAATAAAGATAAAGAGGAGGGAGATAGTGTTATGGACGCTTTAAATACAATATTATAACTACTTAGAAAAGAGTTAGAAGAAGCTAGTTAGTTAATATAAGCACGGTCTAGGATGGAGCCGATAAAGCTATGTAACGAGGAATAGTAACTAAGGTTACGTAATATAATCTATATAATCTATAGGATCTATATAATCTATAATAAAGTAGATAGAGCATACGTATATTATATATAAGAAGGATTTTATAGAAGTACGGTTATGTATTTAAGGACCCTTAGTCCCTACCTAGATAGTTCCTTCCTTATAGTGATTCTTAGAATATAATTAGAGTTAATCTATTAGGCAACTACTCCACCAGTTATTATTACGTTGTTAACTTCTTTACTTGCATTACCTATATACCTAGCCTAATAACGAGCCTACCGTAGTTCCTGCTACAAGGTTCCGTTACATGTGCGAGTTAATGCGATTATTACTCTTATTTCCCTTAGCAAACTAGATAAATAAAGAAATTAAATGCGCTTTATATATCTAATTTCCTTAGGGAATTAATAAGAAGTGAGACGCGGCAAAAATAAGACTAGGTAATAGTAGCGCTATACCCTTTAAAAAGTTTACCCAAAGATAGTTTAATACTACTTTATAATTCTCGGATCGCTTATACCAGCCTATCTATAACAGGTTATTACCTCATTTTACTAAAGTTACGCTCTCTCCTTAACTATGCCGTAGCATTAATTCACTGTTATAGGATATCCGCCTAAGCTTTTAAGCTATGTTTCTAGGTTACCTTCTTCCTACTATATATTTGTAGTATATGCAGGTAAATCGGCAAGTGACCTTAGTTTAGCATCTTGCGTTATTCTAGCTTTTGGGATCCCCGGAATAATACCCTCCCAATCTTTAAAAAAGAGGTCGTTATTAATATCTTTTATTTATAAGAGCAGTAACAACGCTTTCTAAACACAGTAACACCCGTAACTGGCATTTTTCTTAATTTACCGTCATTAACCAGATAGCTTACCATAAGTTATTAATATTCCCTATACTTTTAGAATCCTATAGAAACAAATAAGTAAGAGTTCAAGACATATACTGTGAGTTTTTACACAAAATTCGCCCCGTAAAATCGTAAACTTATATAAGTTACAATTTATCTAGCCTAGCGCCGAGTGGATTAAGGCTACTATATATAAATAAAATTCATACCCATATAATAGCTACCATTTCTACTCTTCTAGTATACTAAGTAGGTCGGTCCTTACCTACTTTAGTAGAGACAATTAAACAAGCGGATATGTTTTCTAACAGTATTCTTATCACTACTTCCCTTACAGTACTTTATTTTATCCTTTACCTCCTTAACTAGTTTATCTAACGTCTCTACTAGCTTTCCACTATATTTATCGCACACAGCCTACATATTACCTCTCCTATAAAATCCCTCCGGGTAGCAAATTACCATTTTCTTAGTTTTTATAAACAACCCTAGCTCCATTAAACTTATTAGGGAAATAGTTCCTAGATAAAGATATATAGTAATCATTATAGCCTTTTCCTGGTGTCTAAGCTCCTATTAAACTTGCTTACGGAATTCTAGGTTACTAATGTCTTACTTAAGATTGGCGTTCTAGTGATTCTGGCGCGGATTTAAAACCGTAATTAGGAGCGAACTAAGGCGCTCCATTACATACTTTACTATTTAGACGCTTTCCCTATTTCTATACTACTAATAAGAAAGATAGATTCGCGGGTAAGATAAGCTATATCTAGTAATTAGCGGACAGAAAATCCTAGGTGCATATCCTATATAATAGGCTTTATAACGGTCGGGGCTATAACTAGGGGCTTAGTAGTAGTCTTAGTAGGACTTACAATAGTAGGCATAGAGTTAGCGGAAAGTTCGGCGGAGGTTAAAGGGGTTAAGGCTGTAGCTATAGGTTTAGCTAAGGTATTAGTCGGGTTTATAATAGTAAACTAAAAGCGTAGGGATAGGTTAACTTAGATATAGGGTAGGAGCCTTACCTATTAGTCTTGTATAAATAAGGTAGTAAGTGATTTTATATTTTCTAGGTGGGTGCTGTCGTCGTTTTATAGTCTTCTCCTTTATAAAAATATATACTCCTATTTTGTAATAAAGGGCTTAGAGTGCTAAATCTGCCTTAAAAGGGTAAGCCTTAGAACGAGGGGCACTATAAGCCCTATACAGCATCCTAGCGCATCCCGTAGTTAGCGTATTTTGTTAACTTTCCCTTAAATAGCAAATATACCAAAATTTCCCCTATAAAAAGGCCGTGCGGAAGTGGCTGCGCTAACTACTAGAATTGAAGAGATGCTATAGATCTCTTCTGTATATTTAAAAGAGCTATATAGATCTAAATACTGCTATAGCCCTATATATATCGACCTAGTATCGACCTATTAAATTTATTATTTACCTTATCTACCTAATTTATCTAATATACCTAATCCACCTTAACTGCCTTATCCGTGTCATTCCCATATACCTACTAATGTCTTCTTACGCCCCCGTTTTAGCCTATATTAAAAGTTCTTACAATCTATTAAGCGTATTTCTCTATATAATAGTTAGTCCATATAGTAAAGGCTTTAAGTCAATAAGCTAGGGAAAATGTAACTAAAGCGACGACGTGTATCCCTAGCCCTAGCTGGACAAGGAATAGTATAATATTAAAATATCTACTATCTAAATATCCAAATCTAATAAATGCCACCTATTATGCTCTGTACTATTACAATTGGCTATTATAATCTGCCCCAATTTTAGGTGGGCCAAAAAACTCTAACTAAGATTTTTTAGCTTTACGTTGGTCGTCTATATAGCGTTCTATCGTATAGCGAAGATTAATACAAAGCTTATTACAGTACTTAAGAGAATCTCCGGTTTATAAAACATTTTAATAGTAAGCAACTTATAGCTGTTAACAAATATTGCCAACTTTAAGGTGAAATCGTTAAGCGCACTTAAAGCAATCCTAATAGAACTGAATTTCCACCCGTAAATAGCCGTTATCTCTTATAATATCTTTAAGTCGGACTCTATCGTCTAGTAGGGAACTACTTTTACCTATTTATAGGCGCTAGGGGGTGGCTTTAAGTACTATAGAGGTCCCTTCGCGAAGCCTAATTTAGTAATCTAGAAGGGTAACCTCCGAAGGCTTATTAGCACGCTATTTTACCTATAAAGCCTATTTATCTCTTCTCCCAAATATATTAGGAGTAGATATAATTTACAATTTTAAGAAGTTTTAAGCCGCTATTAAACTTCTTAAACGGGTCCTAGCTAATATACTGGTAATTAAGACAACCTTAAATATTAGTGGTGAGGCTGTAATCTAATAGCCCGCGTAAATAGTATAGTTAAGGAGACTTAGGCATTCTGTAAGTCTAATACTGCAATATATATATAGGATAAGTATTAGTAAGTGCTTTTAGAAGCCCGAGTATTAATATATTTTCGCACTTTAATGGCTTTAACGTAACCGCGACTAGTAACTCTATTCCCAAGGAATACTAATAATAGTAAGTGTGGTTAGATTAGTACTAAACCTAAAGACTCCCTACCAAATATACCCAGTAGCGATAAGCCTGCCTTAAAGGAAAGTAAAGTAAATAGAGTAGCTTATCAGAAGTTCCTACGGCCTTTTAATCTTACTAAAGCTGCTTAAATATTGCCCTTTAATAAATTAAACGCGCAGCCTATAAAAGAAAAGCTATAGCGACTTGCGTATAGACTGGACGACCCCTATAAGCACTACCGCCCCTTTTAGAAGTAAGAATTAGGGGGATAGGTTATTATATCTTACGGCAAGAGCTTAAGCCGTAAACTCGTTATAATAAAGAAACATGCGTCTAAACCTACTAATAATTGCATATATTGTTTAAAAGAGTTCTCTTATAATAATATTGTAAAGTTATATAAAGCCTTTTTATATTAAGGTTCTTTGTTTAGCATCTATAAATATAATTATTTTAAAGTAACGTTATTGGAGGTTAACTCTATCCCCGTAATGCTCGAAGAGCATTATATAGCGGTAATATATTATAAAGTAAGTTTACTAGTTATAACTATATATAAAGTTCTTAAGGGTATATATTATTTATAGCAGGCCCTTTAAATTATCTACGGCTATCTCGATACTAATAATATTATACTCTTAGTTACAGAACATATTAGGATTAGTAAAACACTTAACCTATTTATAAGAGATAGGAATACTAATAGCTCTTACTAGTAAATATTGCCGAAAGTATAATAATAGAGAAAAATAAGGCGTTTATAATAGACACCCAAGATATATAAGCGTTAGGTTACCTTATAATATAATTAATAGAGACTAGTATAAGTATTTAAAATCTAGGGACGTTAGTTTTTTAATATCTAAAAGTGTAGTCTCTAGAGGCGTAGAGTTTCTTAAAGAATACAGAATTTATAACTTTAGAGGAGCTTTTAAAAGTAGGTTATATTACTTCCTAGTTTAAATATATTGCTTATATAAATTGCAGTTATACTTTTTAAAAAATTTAACTAGTTCCTAATGTCTTTATCCTTATATTTATACGGCGATAATAGTAAAAGAAAGGCCCTAGGGATTATACAATGAAATTAATACAACAGATTAACTATGCTACTTCCTATTAATACTAATTTAGTGGTCCAGCTTCTTATGGGCTCTTTAAATCCATTTCTTTTTATCCTTTATATCGCTCTTATTTAATACACTACTATTAATAATCCCTCTAAGGCCTGCATTTTTATCTTTTTCTTTCTCTAGCTAAAGTTCAGTCTCCTTAAGCGCATTTTAGCCATCCTAGACTTACCGTTGTAAATCATTATTCTTATTTAGTGCTTAAAGCATCTACTTCTAGAATAAGGTTTCTTAATCCTCTAATCCTATAATTTTATCTAAAATATTAAGTTTTCTATTTATTACTATAATCTAATATATTAGGTCGGTAGTTATTAGAGCCGAGTTATAAACTATATATTAATCTCCCTTTAACATTGCAATCTCCCTAGTAAAGCATCTACCATTTTTCTAGCCTCTTAAACTGCATTATAAGCGCAATCTAAGCATTTTTCTGCTTTATCTGCTCTTTCTTATTTAAATTGCAGTTCTTTTCTACTCCCTTAATGCTCTAGCCGCTCTTATACAAGCTCCTCTTTACACTTAAAGAGAGCGTCCTAACATTCCTTATATATAATTGTAGCGTTCTTAGCTGACGTAGTGGCGTGCGTAAGGCGTGCATTAAGATCTCTCGTACGTAGCTTAAGGCTTCGTAAGTAATCGTTTGCCGCATAAACATTCGCGTAAAATTCCCCTAGGAATCCCTAATATGTTCGTTTATTGTATAATTAGCAGCAGGTGCGTAGTATCTTAGTCTTAATTAGTAGATAATATAGAAAATGGTAGATTTTATATTTTTCTTACTAGTCTAGGACGGGGTTAGTTACTATTAGGTTTTTCTTTCTACTAAAAGATAGTAAAGTATGTTAGATTGAGTTTAATAGAGTAAAGTTATACCCCTCTTTATACATTGCTTGCAATTTATAAGGAGCCTAATAATCTTGGGGTACGCTATATTTATAGAGCTGTAAGGTTTATAACCGTTATCTAATTACTTAGTTTAACCTTATAAGTGATACGATATCAATAATTAATTACTAGGGACTATTAAGCCAATATATTAATATAAGGGTTTATTACAGCCTAGCTTATCGCCTATAATATACTTAACGGCTAGGGTATAAAAAATAGCAAATCGCAATTACTAGTTCTTGAAGCCCCGTGGCTATCTATTAGAATTACTATAACGCTTTAATCCCTCCCATTTTTGGAATTGATTTGATTTATTAAAGGATAGAGATTACTATAGATATGCCTAGGGAGGTTTTAAAATCGCTATATGTGTATAATAGTGCATATAGCGGCAGCGCCTTTATTAAAGTTGTTTTAAAATCTTAAATTAAATAGCGATAAGCAGGGTATAATTACTTAAAGCGCAGTTAGGGAATATTTAGCTTTAATATACTTACAGGAAGTGTTTAAAGAGTTTCTTTAAATCTAAGGGAGACGGTTTAAAGGCCAATTTAGAGTTAATATCAATTTATCTACAACAACTATCTATGCGTATCCCTATTATATAACCTTACCCAAATTAAGGGAGTCTACTCTGCCCCACTACTAACATTAATACCCATTTCACCTTTAATAAATTAAACGTTGTGGAACTCCCAATTACGGCTAACTGCCCGACTTAGTAAAGTATTGTAAATATACGTCAAACTGACCCTCAGCCTCTTTAATAGTTTTATTAGCACCCTAAGGCAATACGGCATTAGTCTATAGCTAGAGAATTTATGGCTTATATAAGTTAACACTAAATTTGGAATTTGGAATTCGTGCCACAACTTATAAGGTAGGTCTTGAATTCCTGCCTATCTACCCTAGTATGAAGATATTAAAAGTACGGGCTATACGGATGGCTTACGGCAGATTGTTTAATAGGTACCGCCTCGGTAAATATAGGGATATTTGCTTTAAGCCTCCCGTTACAGTCAAACCCCCTTAATACGATATAGGGTATATAACGATATCCCCTACATTACGATCTACACTCCTTAATCAAGCCTTTTTTGGTGTAATATTACGATAATCTGACTTTTGACGATATCGTTAAGGTGGCTCTACCAAAATCGTTGTAACCAGATAAGATTTTGTATGGGAGGAGCCCTATTTAGCCCGTACAGTAGGGGTCTTATACCCTTTTAGGGTAGTTGGCCTCCCTTTTCCTGCTTATTAACGCATCATGTGACTATTTAGTATAACAATACCATTGGTATTACGATATGCTCGGCTGCAAAAACGGTATCGTATTAAAGAGGTTTTACTGTATTAGCAATCCTCCTTATTCTCGCCTAATTCTTCCTCTTTAAGGCTTTATGCTTGTTAACTAAGGCATCCTCTATTCTATATCGCCGACGGTCTTAAACCCTACTGTTATAGACCTCTGTTATCTAGCCCCATAATCTATTATTATATTTAACCTTTAGATCTAAAAGAAGCTTTTCCTCCTTAGGGGTGTACGCCTTTCTGTTAAATGACATGTCTAAAATATAAAGGTATAACTAGCGCGAAGAGGATAAACTGGTAAGATTGGAAGATTAATAAATATAAGAGCTGTAAAGCAGTAAAGCTAGGAGTGATAAATGGTAACTAATGTAAGAACTGTGCAGCTAGCCTACTTACTCCTTTATAAGAACGTTTAGCATATTAGGGAAAGCTACCTCTTAAATCTAGTACGCTTTAGATTTCTCCGTATAGTATATTGCAGGTACCTTAAGGTAGGCATTCAACTTAGATTATATAGGCTACCTTAATTTGTAAAACATACTTAAACGCTAAATTAAGTTAAACGGAGTAAAAGAGGCGAAATCTATTATAATATCCACTCCCGTTACTAATTACCGTTATAACGCCTTTACCCACTATATAACTTTATCCACCTACTATACTGCTTAATCTACCTAGCATGAATGTTTACCTACCTAGTATGAATATTTATATATTTAGTATAAATGTTCATCTACCTAGCATAAATGTTCACCTACTTAGCATATCCATCTACCCGGCAATATTACTCGGTATTTAATAGTATCGCCGCTCTTTACCCTCTTTATAGGGAACCCCGTGCAGATAGCAACCTAGCAGAAGTTGGCAGAACTCTGGCAACCCGGCAGAATTTGGCAGAACTTATTAACCTGGCAGAACTTGGCAGAATTTGGCAACCTGATAGAAGTTAACAGAATTTTAGCAACCTGACAGAATTTGGCAGAGTTTTGGCAACCTGATAGAATTTAGCAGAATCTCGGCAACCTAGCAGAATTTAATAACTGATAGAAGTTGGCAGAACTTTGGCAACCTGGCAGAATTTAACAGAATTTGGTAACCTGGCAGAATTCGGTAGAGGTTAACATCCTAACAGAACTTAACAAAACTTGGTAAGGTACAGAGCTGTGTATATTAACGCAGATGCAAACGACGGAACCTTCTACACCACCACCAGCCTTATAGGCCACCGGCCTACGCCCTACTTGGATAACTGGAGCAGCCAGGAACGGAACCCAGGCCCTAGCTATATACCCCACCGGATAGACCCAGGAGTACACATCAAGATGGCTTTTCTGTAGCGCCTCAAAGAGACGTCTACTCGTGCTTAGCAGTTACTAATTAGAAGAGAGGCTCTATAGGCTAGATAACAAGAGAAGGAGAGGTTTTATCCGGCCCCAGTGGTACGGTTCCCCTCTTATATATATATATATATACCCATATAGACCCGCTGCATAGACCCTAACGGGAGCCGCAACAGCGTAATTAAATATTATAACATAACATATAGGGAACCCCGCTTTTATATACAATAGTAATTCACTACTACTGCTTATAGGGGTTTATATATATCCGTTTAAAATAGAGCGAATTACGCACACAACTAGCTACGAAAGACATCGATTAGGGATACTATATATAGGTTAGTCCAAAGGGGTAATATATTATCAATTTTGGTAATATAAAAGCGTTTCTACTGCTTTTAAAGTAATAGAGAGTATAGATAATAACAACTTTTTTAAAGATTGGGACGCTCTTATTCCAAAAATCCCGAAACTTAGAACGATATAAAAGCCTAAATTAAAGCCCCTTAAGAATTCACCTGTATATATTGTAAATATACAGTAGGAAGAGAGCAATCTAGAAATATGGCTTAAAGGCTTAGGCGGACATCCCGTTATACTAAATTAGTACTACGGCACAGTTAATAAGAATAGGGGTCTTTAATGGAATGAGCCTAACTTATTAAATATTAAGCCTAACTTATTAGATATTAATAGCACTAATGACTTGTTAACACAGACGTAGATTATACAGCCTATAGATAAATCGCTAGCAGTCTTATAAGACGTCCCTATTTAGCTAAGAGGCCTATAGAAGTAAGTAAAGCAACTTTAGCTTTCTATTATGGACAAGTTAGAGCAAATTAAAGAGCATATAGTAGAAACTAAAGGATATATCAACGAGCTCCTACCCTAGATACTTAAGGTTTACGCTATAATCTTAAATATTACTAACTAAATTAGTAAAGCTAGTTATGGCAGGTTTACGTAGGGTAGTTAGTAGGTTATCTATTATACGCATTTTAGAGACGTTTAAATGGCCAGCCCTAGGGTAGGTAGTAACTTTTAATTTATATATAAAGGTTAGGCTAGGTAGCTTAGAGTTTAATTTTATCTTTATTATCTTTACTACCGCTATACTAGGTAAAAAGTGGCTAAAATTAAAAGAAATTATTGTTTTATATTAAGCTTTAAGGGGCATAAAGTATATAAGATGCATCTAAATTCTTTAGGATAGTAGAGGGAAAGACCGTACTATTATAGCTATATAATGCAAATTACTACAACTCTAAGAGGACAATCCACTTCTCTATAACTCGTAAACGAAATTATAAAACATTAAAGAAGTGGATAAGTAGATAGCTTTATAAAGCCTTTCTGAGGATAAGCTTAAAGTTAGACGCGTGGAATATGCCATTTAAGTATAGATCTTTATAGGCCTCGCGCATAGCAAATTTCTCAGACATTACGGCTTAGTAAGGCGTTAATCTCCTAGCGGATTATAGACCCAACGTTTTCCAACTCTATTTTCGCCCATACTTCTATATTTCTTACTTATCCTAAATACACGACTAAGGAGAAATTATATATATGGGGCGCCTCTAATTTCCTATCTAAAGGGAAGTAGCGGAGATAATAATAATGACTTAAAGAAGCGAATAAGTGTATGGATTGTAACGCCATAAATATTAGGTAACCTTTTTTTTATATATGTAATTAGGTAGGGAATATACACCCCTACCTAATTTATTATTTTGATTTCTTGTCTATAACTTATTAGTGTGGGATTTCCGCATAGTCTATCATTTCTACACGCGTTTAGCGTAGGATATTTTATAGAGTAGGAGGCGTAATAAGAAAGGCGTGGTATAACTACAATTTTTATTAATTCTGTTAATTTTACTAAATTCTTAACTCTATTCTCGGATTCCTTAAACTACGTTTATAGGTCTTCCTACTTAGCAGTATAAATACTCTATACCCGTTAATATTTATTTTTAATAAAATAATAGAAATCTAATAAGCATGATAAAATCGTAAAACTAACGTCTTTAGGTTATTAATACTTCCGTCACTTAAATATTTATTATACTAACAATATAAAAAGAACACGGGAGATCTTTATATCCGCACTATACTTAAAGAATAAAAGACTGCATTTAAAACCTTTTATTCTATAAAGGTTTAATAAAAGAGGTTAAGCTATCTTCCTCTTAGTAGATATAAATTTGAGAGAGTAGACTATAAAACAATTATAATAGATCTAGAAACGTTACAGAAGACGCGAAATAAAAACGCCACTCTAAATAACTGGAAGCAACAATATGTAATCTAAGAAAAACTAAGGATTAATGAGATAATAACTATAAAGATATGCTAGGCAAAGTCCTAGCCTAGTCTTAAGGGTCTTGCCAGAGAGTAACAGGACTTAGAGATAGTAGTTAACAACTATAGCCTATTAAAAAAAAGAAATTGTATAAAGGTGTTAAAAGGGTTTTTTTATATAAGCTTATATAATACTAGTGCAGATATTAAGTTAGTGAGAGTAGACTTGTTTAAGTAGTATTAGTATAGCAGATTGAATAATATAGTTAACTGCTTCCTAATAGGAAATTGTATAAATAGTAAATAAAATCTTATATTATATAGCCTTTAGCTTAATATCACGAAGTAAGTATAAGCGGCGATAATATATAGCAAGGTAGGTATTATTAAGCTATATATATAAACTGTATAAGAAGTTAAGACGTTATATAAGGAAAGAAGGTAGGAAAATAGGAAGAAAGGGCATATATTGTTGACTTGGTTGCTTAGTTAATATATGCATAGGGCAGAATAGGGTTTAGGTCGTAGTTCTAGCAGAACTTAGCAGAATTTAGTAGAACTTGGCAGAATATAGTAGAATGCCGTAGATTGCTATTAGATTGCCATTAAATTGCTATTAAATTGCTATTTTACGGTTAGTCTTTAATTGCTAAGTTAGTGGAAATAGGTAGACGTGTGTAAGGTGTTACGGGGGTGTCCTATAATAGTACCCCCCTTTTAAACTCGAGCTTCTACGAGATGGGGCTATTGTAGTTCTAGGTGGAGTTTATAAAAGTCTTTTATGGCTTATATAAGTTCTATAGAGTTAACGGGTTCCTATAAGGGCTTAATAAAGCCTCTCCATTTCATAAGGTATATATACTAGCATTTCCATTTATTATACTTAATATCATTAATTCTTTTAACAAAGTACTTATTCTTACCATCTACTTTAACTAGTAGGGGAGGGTCTTATATCTATCTAGGCAGGGCGTCTAATACGGGGGTAGTAGGGCGGAGGATTAACGTATGGAATACGGGGTGGATTTTAACCGTATTGGGGAGCTTTAGTTAGTAGGCGTAAGAGGAAACAATTTTCTTAATCTTATAAGGGCCAGCGTTCTTCTAATTAAGTTTCTTAGCAGGTTGTTTTGTATTTAGGTTTCTTATATTTAGCTAGACAAAGTTACTAATCTAGTAGGTTAGTGCTAGGGTTTGTTTCTTATTTGCTGCGGCTTTATAGACAGATTAGGCCTATATTATTTTATTAGTAAGAAACCGTTGTAGTTCCTCTATCTTCTTTATAAATTTATTTACTTCTGCAACTTATAAGGCGTGATAAGCAGGGCAAGGAACATTACTAAAAGGTTTAAAACCTATTTGTAGGTGCTAGCCGTAATTGGCTAGGAATAGGGAAACCTTTATAGTTTCCAAGATGGAATTATTTACAGTAAACTTAGCAAATGTAAGCCAGTTAATCTAGTTATCTTATAAATACAACGTATATATCTAAATATACTATTCTATTATAGCGTTTACATATTCCGTTTAACCGTCTATTTCTAGATAATATATAGTAGACAGTAGTGCTTTAATGCGGAGTTAGGTAGTTAGTTCTTTCTAAAATATAGAGATAAACTAGCTGTCTCTATCGGAGATAATTATTTTAGGAAGTCTGTGGAGTTTCTATACGTAATCTAAAAATAGTTAGGCGATGGTAGGCATTAACATATTAGGGCAGGCGATTAAGTGCCTTATCTTAGATAGTCGGTCTATAACTACTATAATATTTATATAGCCTTTACTTACAGGGAGGTTAACGATAAAGTTAATTAAGATGTCCTTCTATCTTCGGTCTGGAATAGGTAGTGGCTTTAGGAGGCCGTTATACATCTTATGCGAAGCTTTAGCTCATTAGTAGATATAGTAGCTAGAGACGTACCTTCGTGTTATATTATATATATTTAGCTAATAGTATTCTTATTAAAGCAGTTCTAGGGTTTTTCCTTAGCCTAGGTAGCCGGCTACTAGTAAATTATATACATATTTAAGGAGCTTAAGCTTAAGTTTGTTATAGTTAGGTATAACTAGGTAGTTCTAGTAATATAAGCGGTTTCTACAGGCTTCGTATTTACTTAGAGAAATCTTTTTAAAGCGTCTAATGCCATTATGTATTAGCTTAAGCGTCTCTTAAATAAACTCATTATTTGGGTATTTGTTGGCTATAATCTATTTAATTAATTAATTAGTTATTTCAAGGATATATACTATAAGATCTTTAGTAGGAGGGTTAAATAGTTTAGGGCAAAGTAGGGTCTAATTTTAGTAAGAGCGCGCTTCTTCTAGGGCTAGCGCGTCTTATAAGTATTAGGTTAGGGCGTTAAGCTTCTAACCTTACACGTCTAGGTGGTATATAATTAAAAATTAGAAATAAGATAGATA
>Ga0307515_10012740_pt1 | contig 15790 bp, 12 predicted proteins | sample 17_EM_MG_FD_194513 | JGI IMG/M metagenome (GOLD analysis project Ga0307515, IMG submission 194513) | Populus trichocarpa ectomycorrhiza microbial communities from riparian zone in the Pacific Northwest, United States - 17_EM | ecosystem: Host-associated > Plants > Roots > Unclassified | place... | reverse complement strand
AAGCTTATTAACCAGCGCTTTAAAAAGCTCTACTACCCTCTTATAATAATCGCCTACCTCTACAATCCTGTTGCCCGCGATGAGATGCCTGTTAACGTTACCAACAAGCAAATAAAAGGCGTTGGAGGTTGGCTATTAAAGCACTATAAAAACGATGAAAAAAAGACGGCTACAGTGTACGCAGAGCTTCTTAAATTACGAGCCAAATCAGGTCCTTTTAGCAGGCCTCTTAATTGGGCAGCTGCGAAGAAGATGGACCTAGTTCTATGGTAGAAGAGTCTCTTTTTATCTCATACTGAGCTTATTTAATTGGCAAAGTGGGCGCTTTCAATATTACCTACTACTGGTGCTGCAGAAAGGAACTGGTCGGCCTTTAGCTATATTCATAGTAAGAATAGGAATTCTTTATTGAACGATTGAGTAAACAAGCTAGTATATATATACTGGAATCTGCGAATACAAGAGAGAATTGGAGACGAAAGGAATACCTGGTTTGACGATAAAGAGGATAAGGATGAAGAAAAGGATAAGGATCTAGTAGAGGCTCTTTTTAAGCCGGATATATATAAATTTGGCGACGATGAGGCTAATAATCAGGAGGACATTAAGGATTATGATATATAATATATTATATAAGCAGCTTACACTATACGGTGTATTACATTGTGTAATACACGGTGTACACGTGTAATATTTTGACTTACACTGTGTATTTACACCCCTACCTAGGGGTTTCTTACTGCTTGGCGTATAGCTAATCCTCCGAATATCAACCGAATATCCTCACAAAAAGCTTTAAGACACCAAAAATTCTTCCTTACCTTACCACCAAGGCAGCGAGCTGATAGCGCGCTATGACTTCATCGCTCGCTGACTCTAAAAATAAAGACCGCTCGCTGGCTGCTTATATTATCAGCTTCTTGGCAGCGTCGCTGGCAGCGACGCTGGCTGTTGGACACACTGAACGACACGGCAACAGACCGACGTATTGCGGCGCTCGATTCAGCATTTCGGAAACAGGTTGTGTATATTGTTGGCAAGGAGGAGCTGCGCTTACTTGTAGAGAAGAATAACATCTTCAAGCGGATCCTTCTAGGCATCTATATGTGGCTCCGACAGAATACGCGCGCCAAGATTGCACAGATGGAAATACCTGTCGAAAAATTAGTTGAGGTTGGATTTGTCAAGGAGATCTGATTGTTCGACGGCTATATACGGAGCTTACGGGAAGTCTAGCACTGCAAAGGCGTTCAAGATGGTAAATTGAATCGACATAGCCCAACAGCGGAACATGAATTTCTTTTCTCGGCTGTTCCTTGAATTAAAATTGGTATTTGCTCTTTACTTCGAAGTGTAGCCCTGTGGTCTCAATGTTGATCTCAATCTTGGCAGAATTCTTCCATCCAATTAATATAGTGATATCAGGGTTCAATCATGTAGTGCTATACATCTCCAGCACTTTATATCGAAAATTTGAGCCTCATTATTAATTACACTTCATTGTTTAGCCCCCTGAGAGATCACAGTACAAGGCGCCTCTTTGCTTCCCCTGATAATTGTTAGGCCATAAAGTCCGTTACTCCTGAGACCCTCTCAGACACTTCGCTGCCCCGACTATGAATAAGCCTGGAATATCGAATCCAGTTCATTTCTAGAGCATTCCAGAACCTCACATATTCACCGTTCCCTTGCAATGGTTTCTCAGTCTTAAATTTCCAATAATTCAAGCAATCCGGTTATCGCTAAGCCATTAGCTCTTTCGCGTTCTTACGCCAACTGCCAGTTATCTTGCTTTCCAAGGTGAATCGCTGGCCAGCTCCACTTAGAGTCACGCGAAGTTAGCTAAGACAAGGTGCACATAAGGACTCATCCACCTTCACTGATCTACAACATCAACAACCGTCAAGCTACCCACAATTTCACTCCAACATCCGTGGTCAGCCAGCTTCCTCTGCGCGTCACCACCCAACCCCAAAAACTCACGTACAGTCCTCGCAAATCCCTCCAGTCACCCAAACCACTTTACTAACCCTCCATAATCTAGGCCTCAATACTCCACTCACACCGGCACCATGTGCTTTACGCGCCAGAAATTGTACACCTGCGGCTGCCTGTCGGTACCACGCAAGGAAATGTGCATCGACGCCGCACGCACCTGGCCCATCGTGTGCGCCGAGGCAGAGCTCAAGCCGCCCCACGCGTCGTACTTCCCCTGCTACAGCTGCATCCGGGCGGAGGTGATGGCGGAGAAGGAGGCGGCGGGGAAGGAGAAGGCGCAGAAGGAGATGGAGGTGGAGGCGCAGGCGAAGCGCGCGGAGGAGGCGCTGGAGAACGCGGAGAAGAGGGACTCGCAGAAGTCTGGGAGGAAGGAGTGGGGGAAAAGCACGTGGGGGAGGGGGAGTGGGAAGGGCGGCGGGAAGAAGTTAGACGATGGTGCCTAGGGAATATTTTGGGGATGCTCTGGCCTGGGTTGGGAGGATTGGTTTTGGAGGTGTTTTCACGGACTCAGGAAGGGTACTTTTGAGAGAGTCTGGCCGAGACGGGGTAGCTGATGGGCAGATGCTTCATATTGTAAGAACTTTCACCATGGTGGGAAACTATGGTCTCAGTGCTCAAACAGCATAATCAATGCTTGTGAAGCCCTTTAGAGGCTTTATCGGTCTGCATTAAAAATAGTAGAATGGCTTAAATGCTTCCTTTAGGGTACATGAGAAGAAGATATGTTTTTTTATAATGCCGTTGTTGTTACAATACAAAGCCGTATGAGTTATGCATCTAGTTTAGGACCACCATATTGGATGTGGCTCACCCATGAGCCCTCATAACTACATAATGCCGCTCCCTCATCGGCTCACTATTACTCATTTTTTTCGCGCTTGTGTTTCATATCAAAGGCAAAAGAGAGGGAGATTGCGTGACATTGGCGGCTTCAGTCACTCTCGCTTTAGGAAACATGATTAAGGGTCCAAGCAGAAATATCTACTTGTGACAGTAACGCAAAAATTTTTTTAAGCAATGGCCAGCAATCGCGTAGAGTGACTGTTCTAACGGTATAGAAAAATATTCCTGAACGGAGCTGTAAAAAGATCAATCATGACCCTCGTTTCCAGTCGGGTAACGATCGTAAACGGTGTTTCAAGGTCTCCCAAGCCGTGCTAGTTTTCTTCTCAGGTTTCCATCCCTCTTGGTATGTTGCTAAATTTTTCTCAAATCGGTGCTTCAGCCATTGTTGCGTCATGTAAGGGAACGCCATGGCTAAATACAAGGTCCATAATAGATCTAGAGTTATATACGCCACGTCCAACGATGTGAAATCATGCTCATTGTGACGATCAATGATGAATAGTGTTTGAGAAATTGGTATAAAGGCAATTGGCCCGCCGATCGTACGTTGCACGAACCATAGAATGAGGGAAGCGCGACCAACGGGATGGAGTTTATGCCACCCAAGCTTGAAGGCGACGACTATACGTAATATTGAGGCAACAAGGACTATAACCATGAGTGGCACCCAGGTTTTGGTGGATTTCAAGAACCAACGGAGGTCTTCCTTCACGCTGCTAAACATGTCGCTAACGTGGGTCTTGGATAGGCGTGAGAACGGCGCTTTCCAATCTTCCGCATCTGGTACAGTATGAAAGGTAAGTAAACATACAAGGGGTCGCCCCGATGGTTGAGGTGGCCTTAATGATAAATGGCAGTAGGAACTAGGGAGCTGTAGAACTTACCACTAAGGATTGTAATTTTCCAGTTATTGAGCACAACTTTCCCGCTATCAATGACGGATAACATTTCGGCGTCCTCACTATCGATGGACCGAACCATCATAGGACAGTCATAAACTCCAACTAAAGAAGTGAAGGAATTGTTTACCTCCCGAGTCTCCGACAGAACACTACCACCAGGACTATGGCTCTCGTCCTTGGATGCTAGTTTACTACAGTAACTCTATGTCTAGGGACATTGACCACCGTTTTTGGGTGGGTTGGCCCGCTGTTTTAGGCAGCGCTTGCACTAAGGGCCAAGACCTAAGCGAGGTGCTAAGCCACACACTCTGTTTCTCCCGTTTCCGTGTTCCTGGATTCTAAAAATCGAAAACCATACTGAAAGACAGGAACCCGAAAATGGGCTCCCTTCGATCCTGTCAACTCACGGTCGGCGCTTCGTCCATCATACCTAGCCTTGAAACAAGCCCGCGCGGGAGTTTTCGCTGTACGGGCAGTTTCGCCGCGCAGCCATTCTGCGAACGCGGCCGGTATTCTATAGAGGAGAGCAGATATGTCGAGATTCACTATGGATTTTCAGCTATTTTAAGATAATTATCCTTAGCAACATAGATTCGCCCGTAAATTGCGCTTCAGCGCTTCAAATTCAGCTGGAATTCGTGCATCATGCCTTCGTATCCCTTCGTCTTATCCTCTTTAGGCTTATTCTTACTGCCAGGTGGACACCCACGGCGTTTTGAGACGTGATTGGCTGGATGCTCAGCTTCATGCCTTCTCTTACGCGATTCCTGCGTGTTTTGAGTGTTTTGAGGTTTTTGAGCGTCGCCGGAGGTGTTCGGAATAATCTCCGAAGGCTGTAAGGGAGGTTCGGAGGGCTGAACCGCGTTTTGAGTTCGGAGGAAGGCAGTAGTGAAGTCTGGCACGTCTGGCACGTCGCATTCGGCCAAGAACTTATCGATATCGGCGAAATCAAGCTCGTCTAAAGGTGGTGGAGGTGCCTTGAAGCTTATTAGTACTCGATATCGAAGAGATATGATGTTAAACTCACAGAAGCTGGCTGCTGGGAGGTTATATCGATGATTCGGAGCTCTGTTGAGCGATGTGAATCTGGGCGCTAGGCGTATTAACTGCCAGCTCGTTTGTTAGTGCTGATATCGCAAAATTGAACTCACTGCCGACGAGGCGTAGCTTCTCTCAGCCAGCGCTCCAGTGCTGCTCGGGATCTCCCACGCCGAAGGAAGGCGCCGAGTGGTTGTTGATGTGGCGGGAGGCCTCGCACGAGGGCGTACGATGTGAGGCTCGCGGATTACTGGCTCTCTCGTGGCCGGAGGTAGTGGCAGCGGGTTGTCATAGAGTGCGTTCTTTGCTACGCCTTCGAAGCTCCAGAATTGATCAAAACGAGCAGCTTTGAGGGTCAATCCAGCTCCGAATATCATGCCCTCCAGCATATGCTTGCCAGCGCTCGTCGAGTGGGAGGTGGGTGATTTCGAACGCCATCTTGCAGCTGCACTTGCAAGAGCCAGTATTACGCGTAGATAAGACGTTGGAGGTCCTCGGCTCGCTATATTTGTCGCAGGTGAAATCGCGAGAGCGTATTTCCTTACGTACTCGCTTGTCATAGTAGTTGGTACGTTTCGCGACGATTCTGTACCCTTCGCCGCGTGCGTGTGCCAATACAGCTTGCTCCACCTGCTCGAGAGTGTCATACGACCTCTCAGGCGGCGGATTAAGCGGCATTTCGGCGTGATCGTAGGCAAATTGAGGGGTTAATCGAGCATGAAGTAAGAGGGAGCGCACGGTAATGCTCCTTTTAATCGATAAGAAAAAGTTGATAGGCTAAAATATTAATAGTTAGGCGTGCTGATATATGCGCAGGTGCGTGCCTAGAATTTCTGAGGGCGTGCGTCGAAGACTTCATATTTTTGAAATGGAAAATATATCAATACATCACTTTTTGTCTTCATCTCACAAGTCCAACCATCCTGCCTTCGCGTCGTCTTGCTTGTTCTTCATTTCAATGTTACAGGTATCCTTGTTTTGAGAAAAACTGCGCTAGTCTCACTTTCGCTGGCCACGTTGGTAAGGCTAAACAGGTACAGAAAAGGAAGATGAGTTGGATGCATCGGTGGCGTGCCCAGCCCAGAAAGCTCAGCGGAGAACGCTGTTGGGAGCTGAGCAGTGAGTCAGCTGGGGAGCATCATACCGAGGATTCCAGGACTAGAGCATTTCGCTCGTTGATTAAACGCAAAATCTGTCGACCCGGAAGCGGCTAGGTTTGGCGTCGGACCACTCGGGAGATCCTCGGCGCTGATCTGTCAAGACAGTGGGTAGGCAACCATCATCAGTTTCGCTCTGCTGTTGCCTCTGCCTACCACCACCCACGTTATCCCCTGCACCGTTAACTGCGTCCGCAAAGCTGTGGATCGTGCACGGGCCACAGCTTTGCGGACGCAGTTAGCGGTGCAAGGGATACGTATTTGCGCCGAATCCACGGGTCACGAGGATGACGTACAAGAGGGTTGCCAACGGAAAAGATGTTTAATATATTTCCCTGACACAGCCCACTAAGAAGAACAGCATGGCAGGAAACTCGATTTATCGACCGTTACGAGATAATGGCCACGAGATCCGTGTTCTGCGTTTGGAGCCGTCTTCAGATTCGTCGGACAACTCATTGAAATGTAGACTGAAGTACATTCTACTACACGATAATTCAGCACCCACGGTTGAAAGCACATGCACCGAGAAAGAGCTAAAGAACGACTCCGAAAATCACTCTTATATCGCGAACGGTGTGAACGAGGAAACGAGCGAGGCAGCACCAGAGGCTCAGCAAATGCACTATGCAATAAAACGGTATAAGGAACGAAAGAGGACATTTGGTGGGAAGATACCTTGCAACATCACTCCACCCTATATCGCTCTTTCATATTCTTGGGGAGATCCACGAGACACCGTACCACTTCAAGTTGACGGCACAACTATGATGGCGACCAGGAATTTACGCGATGCACTTATCGCAATTCGATCCGAGCCTCAAATCTCTTCTTCCTCGGTATGGGCTGATGCGGTGTGTATCAACCAACATGACATCAAAGAACGGAATAAAGAAGTCAAAAGAATGTTCGAAGTATACCGAAGAGCATCCAGAGTGGTAATATGGCTAGGATACGTGCCTACAACCTGGAACTTCTTCGGCATGAAAACCACTGGTGATATCAACAAGATTGTTCCTCGTCTACTGATGAAGAGGAGCGCGGACTCAGAAGTTATGCACCCTGGGGAATGTACAAACGATGAAATCCTCACCACTGTGGCAATTCTCGATCGACCATACTGGACTCGCATCTGGATTCTTCAGGAATTGGTCATGGCTGATTATGAAAACACATTCTTCTTTTGGGCACAAACACTTCGACACATCTCAGATCTACAGCACGCTCAGCAATTCTTTGACAATGCCATAAATATATGGCTTAGGTCAGCGGAAGTTTCTTCCTTACTCGACCACGTTTCTACCTACAAGAATACTGGGACGCGCACTAGACATCGAACCCTAGATAACGGCGACAACCATAGAAAAATTGACTTGGAAGATGAAGAGACACAGATTGCTAGCAAAATTCTCCTCTCAAGGTTGGGAAAAGCGAAATTTGAATCTGACGTCTCAGAAAGAATCTTAGAGGGGATCAGCACTGGGAAAGGGTTCGATGCACAGGTATATGTACAAGAAAAATTCAAAGGGAAAGCCTGTGTGAGCTCCGTTGAAACCGATAAAATGTTTCAAAGCCTAAAAGAGCTGGCCCAATTGACAAGATCGGCTGTGAACGATTCGCATCGGAGAATGAAGCGCACGGAAGTGAAATTGGTTTTCAATGAGCTTTCTATTACAATGGCAACAATGATACAGGCAGCCACTCTCGACACAACGACAGACGACGTCGATTTTGGACTTTTGATGACTCATTCCTTGAACGGACAATGCACGAACAAGAGCGATCTAGTGTACGGGCTCCTGGGGCTGCACAAGCACGAAATTGCGTCCCAGATCACTCCAGACTATGATTTGTCCATAAAGAGAGTATTCTCGGACTTTTCTGCAGCGGGAATACGCTGTAGAGGATTGAATTTCTTGTGCGAGTACGAGATGGAGTTGTCGGGCTTCTGTGGCAACCTGCCATCTTGGGTTGTCAATCTCATGAGAGGAAGAGATAGCACTGCTAGAGGGGGAGCATGGGCACGAAAGTGGAAAAAGTTCAGCGCCGGCGGTGTAAGAACCGATGACATTCGATTCTCAATCGATAATGATCAACTCCACTGCCAAGGGTTGCTCTACAAAGTGGATACGAAGACACCGCAGCCGAAGTACCACAACAAAGACTTGATAATACAAGCATTGGAACGAGTCGTTTCATGTTACACTCCTGATGAGGGGGAATGCCGGTCTATGCTGAACATATCCACTCAGACAACTAGTGAAGGCTCCGAGGTGGCAAGTGTTGTAGAGATGAGTCAACACTTTTGGGCGTTGCACTTAGATTTCGCAATCGAGGGCATAAGGCTAAAAAGTTTGTTTCCGGAGCAGGATGATATCATGAAATGGGAGCTCGAGACTGCCACCAAAGCAATAAGAGTTGTACTATCCATGAAGATATTTACAACTGCGGACGGCAAACTAGGACTTGGAACCCAGGCTTTAAGAGATGGGGATAATATTGCAATCCTTCGGGGCTGCAATATACCGACTATCCTTCGAGAGCACCAGGGGGGTTACAAGTTGATAGGGATGTGCTATTTAGATGGAGTGATGTTTGGGGAAGTGTTTGAAGAGAGTTCAACTTTGGAGGAGCTTACTATTTTGTGATGCTACCGTTTTCCTATCTCAGATACTATTACCGGGTGCATGTTGAACAGCACATACTCGAGATCGTGATGCAATACCGACTTAGGTAGTAGCATTGGTGTTCATCTAATTATAATTAGTGTTTGGTTCCAATGCTGCAATGAAATCGATTTGCAAACCTTGCATTTACCACCAACTGTTCTCATGTTGAAGTGGCGACTATAGATTAGGCGCTTGTGAATGCGATCCTTCGGAACTGTATGCTTCTCGGCAGGCTTGACCTGAAGGCTTAATCAAACTCATGTATATCGATGGCTACTTGTTGAAAAACGCACTTTTGGGGTCCGGCTGCGGACCTTTCCTGGGAATCGTTAGTACTGACGTCTCTCTCAGTACTCTCAGTAGAAGGATTTAAAGGCTTACTTGCGCGCCAGACTGCCATGCACTTTGCCCATATTGACAGACGGTCGGCCAAGTTTCGTGTAATATTTGTTGGCAGAATGGAGGTAGAGGGTGGTGTGGACTTGAAGTACTCGTCGTTTAAATGGTTGAGAAGGAAGAGTTAAGAAAGATCAAGATTTGAGCACGATGTTACCTCCTTAGTCACAGGCTCGAATCCTACACAACGGCCATAATTAAGCTCAACGATCCAAATTCAACGTCAGATCCTAGTGCAAATGCCATAATGACTAATCATCTGTCCAACCACTACAAAACCACCAACGGCCGGAGCGTACAGCAGTACGACGAAGACCGCGGTCATATCTATACTGAATAGATAACCAAACTCTTCGAAAAGCCCAGAAATTAGCGAGAATATTCCGGCAATTGGTAACCAAATAAAGAGTTCTGCGAGAACTTGAAAGAGCGCTAAGGATGATAATATTACGATGGGACCGAAAATCGAGCCTAGGAATATCTAAAGCATAATCCACACCCTCTGAGCAAGGATACTATCTCCCACATCGAAGTGAGTGAGAGCACCTATTATAATAACGGGGACTACACCTCCAATAATCATCGCGGGAAACACTAAGTAAAACACTTTCTTTTCCTCCTCGAGCATAAAGCTTTAGGTATCCCTTTCGTATTCTAAATCTAGCACTTAAACCACACCTTCAAACTCGGATTCAAAAGTGAACAATCCTTCTCTATGTCGGTATTCCACTTCCTCCCTCTTGACAAGGTCGCGCATGTCATTCGATTTGACAGGAAACATTGAGGAGTAGGTAGGTTGACAGAAATTGCCTATCAGATTCGCGATAGACATAAAAGCGTAAGGAATTGCTGTTAAACCGAGAGCGGCGTAACCATAACGTTTGATCTGATCACCCCAAGTCTGGTATAGCGTGCTGATAGCGAATAGTGCTTGACTCAAGGCTATAATTACCTTGAGCGTACTATAGCTGTTTGACATCGCGGTCCATGCGGGCAAGTACCCCCATGCGAGGGAGAGGTGTAGGATTTGCGCGTCACCACGCTCTACGCTCTCAATGCGCGCAAGCATATCGAGATCCCACTCTCTCAACTCCCCAGAGGAAGCTGTGCAAGCTCGCAGAGACGGTGACGGCGGAGCCTAAAAAAATGGCTAGGTTCAAACGGCACGGCAAAGGGGAGGGAGGAATGAGCGGTAGAACTAATCCTGAGCAAATCAATAAATTGCGTCTTGAGTGAAGCAGGGTGATGCCTAGACAAGAGGTTAAGCAAGGCGGACTGGTGAACGGCATAATACCTTTAATAAAACTAAGCACAGTGGCTAAAGGAAGGCGACAGATGCGAGTGGGACCGAGCTTTTGGGAAGGAGGGGAAGGGGAAGAGAAAAAGAGGGAGAGGTCGTGTAGGAAAGAGAGAAGGGCAAGGATGAGGAAGAATGGAATGGAAACAAGGTGAGAAGGGAGGATGGTGGCATTTTAGAGAGAAAAATGTGTTGGCCACGGAGGTAGCTTTACTGCTGAGGTGTCGGACTCCGAACGACTACGGACACCGAAGGTCGAACTAGGGTTATTTCCTTATATATATTAGGGCTCTTAGAGCCACCTTGAATAAAACAGATCACTCATTCAATTCTGTGTCTCTACCTATCAGCTAGCTTATATCATTTGTCTTAATACCTACACAGCTAAAAGTTATAAGCCCGGTAACCTTCTAAGCACCAGGGAGATCTCAGTGGCCAGACAAATACCACTAAGCCTCTTTAAGCATAGTTCGTCACGAAATATCGCGTCATTTACGCGTAAGCGCATCTCTTTACGCAACCTCTCTCAAACCTCAAAACAAAAGCCACTATAGCAACCACGGACTCTACTAATCCTCTTTTACTAACCCAAAAAGACTAGCCTTTATGGTTTCAATTTATCCGTCAAGAAGCAAGTTTTGCGAAGGTCTGGGACTATATAGACCCAGATAAGGCGGAGAACGAAATTAAAGAAAACAATGAGCCAGACATACCCTCGATAGCAGCAGCTCCTGCAGCACCAGCAGCGGCTCCTGCAGCACCAGCAGCAGCTCCTACAGCACCCGCAGCAGCTCCTACAGCTCCTGCAGCTCCAGCAGCTCCAGCAGCAACTCCAGCGTCTACTAGAACAGCTACACCTGGGTTATCGAGTCAACAAGGACAATAAACTTAGCAGTCTCTAGAGACACAGAGAATACTCTTTAAGCTCTATAAGCTCTAACGACAAGACTACATAAAGCGGGAAGAGAAGCTCCACACTTTTGCAGCACTATTATATACCACCATAGGCACCAACTTCTCGGGATATCTCAAAAACCTCACCACACTATATTCGATTTTAAGGCAGCTAAAAAAGGTAGCAAAGCCTTCTTAAGCTACGCTACAGCAAATAGTATTAGACGATCTCAAGAAACGGAAACAAGGGCCTAAACGTTAAACTCTAGAATCCTGGCTTTAGCTTTATATAACCATTATATAAAACGGCGAAGAGCTAAAGGAAGGGTTAATAGAGGTAACGGAAAGCAGCGTTATACGAGCCTTTATCTAGGACTATAAGGAGATCTATCTAGCTCTATATTATGCCTTTATTTAAAAGGTAGCAAAGAGGTTAGAGAAGCTTAAAATGGCGACGATAATTAAGGAATTTAACCTCCTCTATAAGTATCCGAATACAGGACGTAACGCCCATACTATACTCTTAGGACAGCCATTTGTAGATCCTACGACGTCTACTACCCTAGTACCTTCTCAATCACTTAAGGCAAAGTGCTTTGCTTATAGTTTACCCTATAAGTTAAAGAACTATAAGCAACTGTTTTAGTCTCTTTAAGGTCCAAACTTTATACTAAATAACGGTTGTTTAAGGAAGTGTTAAGAATGGCTTAAGGTCCTAATAAATAAGCAGTATTACGATAAAAGGCTTAAGTAGATTAAGCAGGAAGGTCCTAGGTCAAGGACGTCTCCGTTAGCTTTATCTACTGCCAAAAAGATTAAGGATCTGGATAGGCCCCGAGCTACAGCGGCTGCTATATTAACATCCTTCTTATTATTATTATCGCATAATTACCCGGATCTGTCGTTAATTAATGCCTAGGGGTATAACACTATAGCAGACACTCACTTTTATAACGATATTAGATACTTCCGTGACTTTAAGCTAAGCATGTCCATAGTAACAGCTGGAGATTCTAGGGCAGAAATCTATGGATACGGTGATATTAACTTGGCAATTAAGGTGGGAAAACAACGCCTAACTTAGTATTTGATATTAAGGAATATAGCGTACACTCCCTATTTTTATACCAATCTAATATCTATAGTAAAGCTCCGTAGGGTTAGAGTAATTATTAACTAATTTACAAACTATCTGCGCTATAAAGATAATAGAAGCCTATTTAGCAACCTTACAGAATATAGAGGTCTCTACCTTATTAAAGCTATTGCTACCTTACTACCTACTTCTACCGCCTACGCTACCTTTATTAGATTCTTTAAGACCTCAGCATATAATAAAGTATAGTATTAACGCTTACTATACTATAATATAGAGTTAGTGGATTATCTACTAACTGCGGTAAATAGGGTTAAAATGGTTAAGACGGATAGAGGAAGAACTCTATATGGTGTACCACTCTATAAACTATATATTTTTAGAAAGATAACCTAGCAAATATCTCGCAGAATATTAGTAAAGGGAACCTACCCTTTTAAACGTGTATACTTTAATATTATTATAAAAGAGGATAAGTTCAATAGAGACACTTATATAGCTTACTTTTGGTATAACTATATAAAGTACTATTATGCTTTTCCTATTAAGAACCACAAGTAAGAAATACTGCTCCTACTTTTCAAATTAATAATAGCATTTGCGAAGAAATTTAATGCTAGAGGTATCTATATTTAGTATATAGATAAGGAGCAAGATATAGGCGCTAGGGTAAAGAATCTTATCTAACTTAACGGAGGTGTTATTAAGCAATTGATACTATATACCCTAGCTTAAAATGGACCTATAGAGAGGTTAGGGAAAGCCATTTCTAAATAAGTAAGGACTGCTGTTATTAAAGTAAAGTTACCCGTAGATCTATGGCCCGAGTTTATACTTCTAGTAGTGTTCCTACTTAATTGAACTCCTATTAAGTCTATTAACTAAAAGACTCTATTTAAGATACTTTATAAACGGAAGCTATAGCTAGCAGGACTTTGTATAGCCGGATCTTTAACCTATATGCTTATTAAACACGGCATTTCTAGGAAGGTAAAGTTTAAGCTATAAGCCTAAATAGGTTATCTTGTTAGTATAGAAGCGTTAAATATTTATAGGGTATAGATACTAACCACCAACCGTATTATCCGATTTCGTAATATATAAATAAATAAGTTAAAGAGATATTAATCTCCTAAAACACCAGAACACCTCATTATCTTATAGGCTTAAAAGGATTGTTTTTAGTAAGTCTAAAACCTACTAGATAATCTTTAAGATGGCAGCAAGGATTAGATGGAGAACTTTAATAAAGAACTGGATGTAAGACTACCGCATTTAGTAAATATTAACGTTACTCCTATATTAAAAAGCATTCAGATCTTAATAGAAGAACTCCGTCAGCTACCTACCCCAGAGCTAACTTTAGAACCATCTATACCCTCTACGTCTTCGGCGCCTTAACAGACATTATCTACCACTTAGTTATCTACTAAAGTCACCGAACTACCGTTTATAGATCCTATACCTTATACCGAACCTCAGACAACAGCAGGCTTATTATTAGGGGGCAAGAGACGTTCTAGCCGTAAAAAGCGACCTACGGTAAAGAAGAAAGATATGCCAAATTAGGATTTATAATGACGAGCCTTTGCGGTTTAAATTAATGACGGTAATAATATCATTAATCCAGATACGACACTATTGGCTTACGCTTTCTACACTACTGCTATAAAGACGTACGGATATTAAGACGACTTTCCACCACCACTAGGGTTATAGAAAGAGATACTTAATTATAAGTACGCTATAGAGTTTAAAGTAGCTGCTTATACTAAGATAAAGGCCTTAACCGGAAAGCAGACCTAGGATGAGGTACGATTAATTAAGAAGGTTTATCGACTTCCTACTATATAGGTCTTTACGTACAAGGAAGATTCGGATAGCTTTATTATAAGATTTAAAGCTCGTCTAGTTATTTGCGGAGACCTTTAAGCAGTCTTATAAGAGGAGGTTAAAGCTATAACGGCAGCCTATTAAACCTTCCGTCTACTTTGCGCTCTTATTGCTAGCTTTAACCTTGACGTTATATAGATTAACGCCGTTAACGCATTTGTTAATGCTTTAGTTGACGATAAGGTCTACCTTATTCCCCCTAAGGGTGTAGACCTACCGCCTAGATTCTCCCTCTGTCTAAGAAAGGCAATATATAGACTTTGGAAATCTCCTAAATTGTGGTTTTTAGAAATATCTGCTGCTCTGTAAAGTATAGGTTTAAAAGCTATACTAGACGAGCCGTATCTCTATATACACCCTACCAAACCTATCTTTATATTCTTCTATGTTAACGATATCCTAATTATAGGACACCCAAGCTGTCGGTAGCAGATAGAGGGCATCCTAAAGCAGCTATAGGATCGATTTAAGATCCGCTAAATACCTCAGTTTATGTCATTCCTAAATACTTATATCGTGCGAGATTAACAAAAGGGAAAGCTCTAGCTCTATTTAGATTAGTATTTTAAGAAGCTAGTCTTAATATACCATCTAGAGTATCTAAAGCTATTAGCGACACTACTATTAGGGCAGGAATTGACACTATATAAGGGAGAAGCTACGCCGAATTAGATAAAAGGATATTAACGCTATATAGGTTCTGCAATATATCCGGCATCTACTACATAACTAGACGTCGCCTTTTCTATCAGTAGGCTAGCTAAGTTCTTATAAAATCCGTCACCAGCTTATCTTGCGAAGATTAATAGATTGCTTACCTATCTCTATAATACCAGATACCTCACTCTTAAGTTCTCTACTATTACGCCGTATAAGATAAACCAGGTTCTAAAAGCTGCTTCTAATGCCAGCTTTGCTGATGATACTCTAACACGACGGAGCTTACAGGGCTTCTTAATAAGCTTGTTTAATGGGCCTATAGTATGGTAGGTAATTAGACAAAGGTTAGTTATAAAGTCTACTACGGAGGTAGAACTTCTAGCTCTCTCGCACGTTAGTGGGGAGGTCAAGCATATAGTTCAGATCTTTAAAGCCATCAGATTCGATCCAGAACAGGACGTTATTATTAATTATAACAATTAGCAGTCAGTACAGATCGTGACGAAAGAGACTCCTACGGTATCTACAAAACTCCGACACGTAGATATCCATCAATTCTGGCTTCGCCAAGAGGTCCAAAACGGAAGCTTCGTTGTACAATAGGTACCTACGAGCGAGATAGCTGCAGATAGACTAACTAAAGCTCTCTCAAAGCAAAATCATCAAAAATTCGTTGAAGTAGTAGGGCTCCGCGATATCAGACATCTGATAAATTAACAATCAAATTATAGCAAAAGCTCACCACCAGCTCGTCTATCCCGACTGCCTAATCCGGTAATCCAGCTCTGCCGCTCTACGTCAGATCTGAGGGGGTGTATTGGCCACGGAGGTAGCTTTACTGCTGAGGTGTCGGACTCCGAACGACTACGGACACCGAAGGTCGAACTAGGGTTATTTCCTTATGTATATTAGGGCTCTTAGAGCCACCTTGAATAAAACAGATC
>Ga0307515_10012739_pt1 | contig 15791 bp, 1 predicted proteins | sample 17_EM_MG_FD_194513 | JGI IMG/M metagenome (GOLD analysis project Ga0307515, IMG submission 194513) | Populus trichocarpa ectomycorrhiza microbial communities from riparian zone in the Pacific Northwest, United States - 17_EM | ecosystem: Host-associated > Plants > Roots > Unclassified | place... | reverse complement strand
CTTATTATCTTTAATATCCGATCTATGTAATAGTTTATTAGTTCCCCTATATTCTAAGGATTCTAGCTCCTATAGCTAGTAGTTTACGCTATACTTAGCATTTTTATAAATTTAGTATATGTTATTATAATAAAACGCAAAACTTCTAATTAAATACTCTTTTATTTCTTATAGTATACTATTATCCCTTTATATATGTGTGTTTTCTACTATTAGTCTAGTTCCCTTTATTATATAGTAACCCTAACTATTTTTATAATTCTTTACGAAATAACCTTATTTTCTATAATTTATATAAGCTCCGTCTTTAAACCATTAACTTTATTATAGAGTCCGCTTAAACGTCTTCTGCTACTAAGATCCCTGGTTTAGCCTTTACTCTTTAGTCTTATAATTACTAGATTCTTAACCTCTAGGTTTTTATAGTTGTTCTTTAAACTATTTCTTTTCTTTAGTGCTATTTAGGTCTATTGGCTCTACGCTATACTATGGTTTTTAATTTAGCTTTAATTGTTGTGTACTCTGCGTCTTATATAACTATAGAACTCTATCCTAACCTTTTTTAGCCTATTCCCTTTAGTAGATCTAATTGTTAATCTGTTAGGACGCCAAGGTCCTTAGGGTATATAGTAACGTAATAACAGTAACGGGATGTAAAGAGTATCTGGTTCTTAATGAAGTAGAACTATAGGACTGAATTCTGCTGTTCTCTGATGCGGGGTAACTACGTTTTGTAGGCGCCTCGCCTGCGCCTCGCCTGCGCTAAGCCGGTTACAGCCAGTACGTCTCTATGGCCTAACAATTACCCCCCCCTTCTTAAGCGGCTGTCCTTAGCCGACGCTATTATACAATAGGAGTGCTATTATTATCCTTCTCTAAATAAAAAGTTTTTAACAAATTTAAGTAAATTAGACAATATAACGATAGGACAATATAATAATAGGATAATATAACAATAGGACCTTATAGGGATCTATAAAGGTAGGAGTTCCCACCAAGATAGGACATCAGATTTCCCTTCCAAATTCCCTTTCAATTCGTTCAGCCTACGACTCACCTTCTTTATAATTTCTTCTTAACCATAAATCGCAAGCGTTAAGCCGCCGGTCCGCCTATTGGCGAGTCTTCCGTAAGTATTCTTTATACTAGCTTATAGCTATCGCTAACCCTGCTAGATGCCGTCTAAGCTTCCTCGTTATTTACAAGGTGCTCCCCCAGCCTTACTTAAACTAATTTACCTCCGCTACGCTAAGCGCGTAGCCACCGCTAGGCGGGCTACCTACGGTAAGCAGGCTAACTGCAATTACGGGTACTACTGACGACTAAATAAGTCGTGCTAACCAGTACGTCTAAGTACGTTAGTTTAGGTTCTAATAGCTAACAGACTAGGTCCCTAAGGCCTTCTATAGCCGCCTAAATAAGCTACTCGCCCTTATTAATAGGGCTAAGCGCTAGCAGGTTGCTGGCGGAGACACGGCTAACCTTAATACTCGCGTCGCTGCCGCCCAGAAGTCCTTTACGAAGGATATTAAGGCCTTAGTGCGTACTGGCGCTAAGCACGGTTTCCACTAGCGCCCAAAGGGCGAAGACTTTCCCCTACTCTAAGTGTAGGAATTATAGGCCATCCGTTATACTCTTAAAGAAATTCTTAATATAATACGCGCTTTAGTACGTGTTATAGCGTAGGTATTTTGCCATTATAGCGTATGCTAATAATACCTATAGGCTAATATACCTCCCATTATAAGGGATAAGGAGGAGGATAAGGGTAAGGAGGATAAGGAGGAGGGAGAGGAGGAGGATAAGGAGGGGGAGGAGGATAAGGAAAAGGAAGGAGGGGAGGAGAGGGAAGATTTGTTAGAGCTATAGAGTATCTATATTTCTATCAGCGTACTACTATTACTCTACCGTTGTTCCATCATCGCCCCGCTAGTAGGGCACAATTAAAAGTTTTTTATTCTCCCGCCTACTTTCTTTTCTATTTACCCCTTAGGGTAAAGTAACTATTATATATCTCCTTTGCGTCCTTATTAATGTCCTCTACTAGGACCTATTTATTATACTCTTTTAGCCAGCCTTTTTACTTAACTAGGTACTATAGGGTCTAGTTATATCCCTTCCTTCCACGTACTTCTTCTACCTTATATTAGTCCTCTTAGTCCTTTTAATCGTCTAGCTTAATAGGCCCTAGTAGAGGGTCTCTAGTAGTACCCTTATATTATTTATATAGCTCTAATAAGCTAATATAGAACACTAGGTAGATATAGTAAGACGTAGGTAAATATAGCTGGTACGCTTACTTTCTAACTAGTTCGGCTATACTAAAAGGTCTAATAAAGCGTGCTATAAGCTTCTTACTTAGCCTTTTTAGTTTAAGGTTCTTAGTTAATAGCAAGACTAGATCCCCTACTTTATATACCTATAGTTAATAATAACGATTATAGTATTTCGCCTACGCCTTAGCGGCGTGTTCCTAGCGTTTTGCCAGCGCTTCGCGTTTAAGGGATATCCTTTTAATCCTTTTAGAGGCGGCTGGAATAGAACTACTATCGTCTACCTTAACCTTATATTCTAGATATAGGTAAAACCTATAACAGGTATAGAACGGGCTTATACCCGTCGTGCTATATTTAGCATTATTATAGGTGAATTTAGCTAGTAATAAGAGGCCTACCTAGTTGCTTTACTTCTCGTTATAGAATACACGGAGGTAATACTCTAGGGTTTAATTCTGGCATTCTGTTTACCCGTCTATTTGCGGGTAAAAGGCCGTACTTAGCCTATATTTAATCTTCGCAGTAAAGCATAGCTCCGACTAGAACTTACTAGTAAAGATACTGCCGTAATTAGAGATAATCCCTCTAGGGGTTCCAAAACGGCGTACTACTTCGTTAAGAAAGAGGTCTATAAGTTTGGTTACCGTAATAGTTTTTACTATAGGCAGATATAAAGCCATCTTGGTATAGCGGTTGACTATTACGTATATTGCGTCATACACCTTATCGCCTTATTTACTAGGCGGTAGGCCTATAATAAAGTCTATTATAATCTCCTACCACGGCTAATCCGGGCAAGGCAGCGCTTAGAGCTTACTATAAGGGCAATGTTAAGGTATATATATACGCTGGCATAGATTATAGGTAGAGATATAGTTTATAATATCCGCAGTTATACTAGGCCAGTAGTACTTACGTAAGAGTAAATCTAGAGTCTTTTTCTTACTAAAGTGCCCAGCTAGGGCATTATTGTAGTGGATCTGTAGGAGCTTTACATAAACTGCTAGGTCCGGGGGTATATATAACCTCCCGCGGTAACAAAGTAGTCTAGTAGAATTAAACTGCCATACTGGCTTCGAGCGGGCGCGTTAACGGCGTCTCGCCATATCTACGCTATTACTGCGCTTTTATAGCACAAAGTTATCTGTAGTTTAAAGTCCTTTAATAAGCTTAATAACTATTTCCGTACTAGACTCGTAGGCACTCTCTTAAGCGCTTACTACTCTAACTTAGGTCCTCGTTATACGCTACTTAATAGCATACGTGTAGGTTACCCAGTTAAACCGTAATGCTACATAGCCTAGGCGTACCGCCGTTAGGTCGCTAGCTTATAGCTATAAAAGCAACACCTCTATAGAAGGCTTGCTTTCCTATACACCTAATAGGACTTTTATTTTAAGTTAATAGCCCTATATTCCTAAAGTCCTTTAGAGCAGTAGTAGCATAGTATCTTCTTCTAGCGGACCCCCTGCGCCTAGGGGTCGCCTTAATAGCGCGTTTATAGGGTTTATTTTTCCTACCCTATGCTTAATAATAAAGTTATAGGTAGCCAGGGTTATAGCCCATCTAGCTTGCCGTCCATTAAGGGCTTTTACTTTTATAAAACCCTTTAGATTATTGTAATTTAAGAGCACTTCTAGGCGGCTTAATAGCCCCTTAATATAGTGTCTCCAATGCTTAAAAGCCTCTACGATAGCTAGTAGCTCCTAATCGTAGGTTTTATAGTTACGCTCTACTAGCAAAAGCTTCCTAGACTAAAAGGCTATTAGATACCAAAGGCCGTCTTTAAATAGCTGTAATATAATTACTGCTAGGCCTTGTATTAAGGCATCCGTCTCTAACTAAGTCGGTAGGCCTAGCGTATAGTGTCGCAGAAGCGGCGCCGTCGTAAAGGCGTCGCATAGCTAGCGTATTGCCTACTCCGCCTCCTCTAGCTAATTAAAAGGCCTAGCTTTACGGCCGTTCTTTACTCCTTTTAGGAGATTAGTAATAGGCTTTATAATAGCAGAGTATTTATAAATAAACCAACAATAGAAGTTAGCAAAACCTAGGAAAACCTAGATATCCCTATAGGATTAAGGGCTCTCCCACTTAGTAATAGCTTCTACCCGGCTAGGATCCATCGCTACGCCTTTAGGACTAATAATATATCCTAGGAACTTAACCTCTTGTACGCCAAACCTGCACTTCTTAAGGTTTGCATATAGTTAATATTGCTATAACCTACGTAGCACTTCTAGTACGTAGCGCCAGTATTCCTTTGGATTTTTAGAGAAAATTAGAATATTATTAAGGTAGACTATATAGAAGACGTCTACTAGTCCTAATAAGGCCCGATTAATATAGCCCTAAAAGGTCGCTAGTCTATTAATTAGCCTAAAAAGCAAAACCAAATATTTGAAGTGGCCGTAACGCGTACGGAACGCCGTCTTTTACTTATCACCCTAACGGATACAAAGGCGGTAGTACACATTTATTAGGTCTAACTTAGTAAAGATTTTAGAACCTACTAAGCGGTCTAAGGTCTTACTAATCAATGGTAGTACGAGACGATTCTTAATCGTTACTTTATTAAGGCCTCTATAGTCTATATAGAGCCACAGCTTCCTATCCTTTTTAGGTATAAATAGGATAGGTGCCCCTACGGGACTAGTACTTAGTCGGATTTAGCCTTTAGCTAAGGCATTATCTAAGTACTCCCTTAGTACCTTTAGCTCCTTAACTAAGAGGTTATAAAGCGGTCTATACAGGACCTCCTATCCCTCTTCTAGGTTAATAGCATAGTCGCCCTAGTAGTATTAGGGTAGCTTTCCTGCTTCCTTATATAAGAAGATATCGCTAGCTTCTTTTAACTGTGGGGGAAGGACCAGCAAGCTGCCGTTATCTTATTTACTAGGCATTAATCCAGCAATTACTAGGGCGAAGACCCTAAATTCCCTCTAGAGAGACTCCGCAAAACCCTTAGGGGTTTATAGCAACAAAGATAAGCTATCTAGCTTCCATCGCCACGCCTTCGCCTTGCAGTTAATAAGAAGTTAGGCCTTCTTTAACCCCGGCATACCTAGGGTAATAGTAGGGGATGCGTTAGCCATTCCATAGTAGATAAGGGTTACTTCCCTAATCCTGCCCCAGCTGTCCTTTATTTATAATAGTACCTTATAGGCTTTATAGCAATATGCCTAAGTTTTATTTAACTAGAAGTAGGTAGGTAATTCTGCGTCTAGTATTTTAAAGTTACACTCTATTGCAAATCGCTGGTTAATTATATTTACTTTAGCACCGATATTAAGCATTACTAAGGTCTCCGTCCAGATCTACTTAAAAAGGACTTTACCTAAGATAGTAATAGCTTCCTTACGATTTAGTGGGAGCTTGCACCTTACGGCTGTAAGGAAGTCTAAGGGCGCTTATCTTTTCCTAGTATAGAGGTAGCGTTTACGCTGCTTAGCGGTAGTTAATTCCGTTATAGCTCTTTATATTATCGCTACTAATATCCTAGCTGCCCACATTTTAAGCAGTTTCCTTTAGGCTAAGTTAAACCCCCAGCGGTATTACTTCGCCCCGCCGTTAAGTCGCCGGCGGTAGTTTTAGAGTCCACTTTCCCTAAATTACCTAACTAGGTAGTCTTTGTATTTAAGTTCACGGCGCGCCTATTACTTCTACCCTATAGGACGCTTACGCTCTTCTGGTTTTCCTCTAATAGGGCAGCTAGGGAAACTAGCTAGTCTCGAGTTTAAGGGAATTCTTAATAGTTAGTAATAGCAATCCGTAGCTCTAGCCGCAGCTTCGCGAATAGATATATTATTAAATACTTTGCATTATAGGGAGGGTTAATTTACGCTTCTAAGGAGGTCAGGTAAGCAGCAAACTTATTTACTAGTTAATTGGTTCACTGTATTGCCTTTATATAGGTTAGGGCTATATAGAGTTCCCAATTAATAGGACTTTTAATCTAGTTAATTAGGAATTCCATAAGCTCCTTCTAGGTAAACTACGTATCTAGATAGTTATCTTTATACTGTAGCCAAAGGGTTCGGTTAGTCCCCTTTATATATTATATAGTAAACGCGACTTTAATATCCTTATCTATAAAGCCATCGCGCTTTAGGCGGAACGCTAGCTTTAAGCTGTCGCGGAAGTCTTAGTACTCTTATATAGACTTGCCATAATACAGAGTAATCTTTTCTATCTTAACGGCCCGTTTTAACAGAGCACCTAACATATTAGTAGCCCTCTGCTTAAGGCTTAAATATATTAGGCTACCCCCTAAGTACTCTAATAGGATTATTTAAGGTTATAGAGATAGGTTAGGAACAGGAGTTAACGTCGCCTTACCGCGTTAACGCCGTCTTAGCACTTCCACCTCTTCTCTAAGCAAGTATAGTTTTCTTTACTCTAGGAGTTATAGCTTCTCATTCTCTAGCCGTTGTATTTCTTTCTATATATCCCCTTTACTTATAGCTTCTAGTTCTGTCTAGGACGACATAGGTTCGCCTGTGTTATCCTAGGGCCGATCCCTAGACTCGCTCATACGTACTGCGCTAGTACGCCCGCGTTTCGCCATTAGGTTAATAGGCTGCGATATAGTTAATAAATACAGGTAGTCTTCTCAACTAAGGTTACCGCTATGTAGTCGTGGCCTTCGCAGACTGTTGTGTTGTTAGGCCACTACCCCTAAAAAGGGATAAGAATTTAGTACTGTTAGGACGCCAAGGTCCTTAGGGCATGTAGTAACATAACAATAGTAATAGGATGCAAAGAGTATCTGGTTCTTAATAAAGTAGAACTGTAGGACTGAATTCTGCTGTTCTCTAATATGGGGCGACTACGTTTTGTAGGCGCCTCGCCTGCGCCTCGCCTGCGCTAAGCCGGTTACGGCTAGTGCGTCTCTATAGCCTAATATAATCTTAATTACTTAATCTATTAGTTCCTATAGGGTGTCTATATCTTCTATTAGGATAATTATATTTTAGGCTTTAGCCTTAAGTCCTTACTTATACTATACTATAAGCGCCTTATTATTTCACTTAATTTATATTGCTAGCGTCTAGAACTGCGTTATATATTTAATTGCTAAGGTCTATTATATAATATTTTGGAGTTTTCTTTCTGCTATAGTTGCTGCCTTTAGGTCTTTAAATATTTGTATAAGTTGCTTTATAAACCCTTCTTAACTTAAGAATATAAACCGCACTTCTTAATTAGTAGTTGTTATTCTATTTGCCTATATTTTTATAAGGTAAGGCTTAAACTACTTAAGTGCCCTCCTTAATAGGAATAATTCTGCATAGGCTATTCGATCTATAGGTGTTAGTAGTTTTACCCCTTCTTATATAACCTTAAAGTATATCTATATAAGGAATCCTTTAAGCTTTAATCTTTTTCCTAAGTACCTTTTAATTAATAGTAACTTGATTTTTACTACTTCTATCCTATTAACCCTTTCTTCTAACGCTATATTATTTATTATTAACTAGTTAACTATCTCTTATAGTTATCTAACCGTTATAGGTTGCTATAAGTTAGTATCTGCTATACTAGTGTTACCTCTTAATCTTAAAGTAGTTGCCGTCGTTAATAGCGTTATAGTGGCTGCTTTTGGTGGCATATTATTTAACTTTCTATATTTAATACTATAACTAGGTAGTAATTATATAACGTAACCTTATAGTAGGAACTACGATAGGCTTATTATTAGGCTAGGTATATAGGTAATATAAATTAAAGTTAATAACGTAATAATAACTAGTGGAGTGGTTACCTAATAAATTAACTCTAATTATATTCTAAGAATTACTATAAGGAAGGAACTATCTAGGTAGGGATTAAGGGTCCTTAAATATATAACCGTACTCCTATAAAATCCTTTTTGTATATAATATACGCGTACTCTATCTACTCTATTACGGATTATGTAGATCTTATAAATTATATAGATTATATTACGTAACCTTAGTTACTATTCCTTATTATATAGCTCTATTAGCTCTATCCTAAACCGTACCTAAATTAACTAACTAGCTTTTCCCGACTTCTTTTTAAGTAGTTATAATATTATACTTAAAGCGTTTGTAATAATACACCTATAATAATATACTAATAATATATACGGTACGGTCTTATAGAGCGCTGCAACTATTTAAAACATAGATTTACTCTATAAATAGTACAATTTTAGTTTTAATACTAAGGATTAATTACGGTAAGTAGTCTTAGAAAATTTCTTTTATAATTTATAAAATAGGCTATTTTATACAAATGCTAAGAAACTTTAATAGTAATAATAAAGGTTAAACGCGTTTACATTTCTCTAAGGGGATCTTAGGCTTTAAGTATTTTATTTTAGGAATAAAGTAAAGCTAATAGAAGAATGTGTATACTAGTTCTACAGCCGGGCCATTTTAAAGAGATATCTCTACTATAAGCACCTTAATTAACTTAAAAAGGGACGATTAATTAGGTGTAGCTATCTAAACTATAAGGCAGCCCTTAAGAATAACTTGTATATTCTGCATTATGCCTATAATATACATAAGACCCTAACACTCCTTTAGTTTCCTATCTTTAAATAAAGTAGTAAGATCTTTAGAACTATATAGGTGGCGTATATTAGGTATTTTACTAGTCTTAATTAAGCAATATAGTATTAAATTCCCCTTTTTACTACTATTAAGCTGCATCCTTTTATTTATTAGTAAGTGTTGGTTATATAGGGTGACTCACCAATAACGACTACTTGAGTAGGTTATAGTGATGTTAGTTAATAAGCTTCTTTATTGGAATGAGGAAGGGCGAGGAGCTTAAGGCTCCTCGCCACGCTAGTGCCGCGGCTACACGTGACCACACGTGATATATTCCCGATAGTAAGAAAACGAGACTATAAGATCTTTACTATAATACTAGAAGATATTTAGAAGGCGTTAGAACTAAAGCAATATATTAACCCCTAACCTCTTATACCTAAAGAATATTACGATCTAATTAATATATTTAAGAAATAACTTATAGACTAACTACCCTAATATTAGGGTGGGTATAATTTTAAAATAGAACTTAATCCTAGTATAATGCTAGAGTTCGGCCCATTATATGGTATATCGCGAGAAGAGCTACTTATAATGTAATAATACCTTAAAGAGCACCTAGAAAAGGGATTTATTTGCCCTAGTTAATTACTATTTACCTTATTTATACTATTTGTTAAGAAACCTAGAGGAGGCTTAAGGTTCTATATTAATTATTAAGCCCTAAATGCGATTATAATTTAAACCCAATATTTAATTCTTTTGCTTTAAGAAATGCTTAACTACTTAGTAAAAGTATAATATTTTATAAAGCTTAACGTAGTTGCTACCTTTAATTAAATCCGTATTTATAAAGGAAATAAGAAGTATACGGCTTTCTATATATAATAGGGACTTTTTAAATACCTAGTAATGCCGTTTAGTATAAAGAACGGTTTTAGTACGTTTTAGTAATATATTAATAATACGCTTCGCGAATTCCTTAATATATTTATTACTGCGTATATTAATAATATTTTTATTTATTTATCTTTACTTTCTAAGTATTAGAAGTATATCTAAATAGTCCTTAAACGCCTATAAGACGCGGGCTTATAATGTAATATTAAGAAATATAAGTTCTACGCGTCTAAAGTTATATACTAGGCCTAATTATATCCCGTAATAGAATTAAAATAGACCCTAAGAAAATTACTATAATTATAAACCAGAAAGGTCCTGGTAGTATATAAGATATTTAAGGATTTCTAGGATTTGAAAATTTCTATTATTAATTTATTAATTACTTCTTAAAAATTATTTAGCTATTACTAAATATAATAAGGAAAAATATAAGATTTAAATAGACTACTAAATATAAATAAGCTTTTAATGACCTAAAATATTATTTTATAACTGCTCTAATTTTTACCTACTTTAATTTAGACCTTAAATATATTGTTAAAACAGACTCGTCTAATTATGTACTAGGAAGAGTGTTATTATAATATAATAAGAACGGCGAGCTACGCCTAGTAGCCTTTCTCTCTTAGAAACTTACCTTTACTAAATTAAACTATAAGATTTATAATAAGGAACTACTTATAATTATTAGATATTTTAAATAATAGCGTCTAAAACTTAAAGGATTGTTATTTCTAATATGCGTATTAATGGACTATAAAAACCTATAGTACTTTATAACTGTAAAGCAATTAATATAACGCTAAATTTATTAAGCCAAATACCTCTTATAATTTGACTTTAAGATTACGTATTAACCTAGTAAACTTAATTAGAAGCCTAAATTATTAATATAATAATTATAGGACTTACCTACTAACGCCTTTAATAAATGAATTATAAATGAATTATAAATTCTACTACCCCCTAAATGCTTTAAGAAACTACGCCCTATATTTTTAAATATAGAGCTTAATAGAAATAAATTAGAAATTGATAAGTGAGATATAGAAATTAATAAATTAATAGAGTATAAATATAAGAACGACCCCTGGATAGCAGATATAATAAAAGCAATTTAAGTAGGGAAACGGTAATATAAGGATATTATACTCGTTAAATGCGAAATCTATAATAATTGGTTATACTATTAATAGAAGATAGTAGTCCCAAATTCCGAACCCTTATAATTTAAGATGCTTAAATTTATATACAATTCCCCTATAGTAGGGTATCCTAGCTATATAAAGACCTATAAGATTATCTAACGAGTATATTACTAGCCTATAATGTATAACTATATACGAAAATACGTTTAAGTATACAGGATATGCGTATATAGAAAGACCTCTTATATAAAGAAGTAAGGAGTACTTTAACCGTTGCCAATTCTAATATAAAGATAGTAAAATATCTTAATTAACTTTGTAGTTAACCTGCCTAACAGTAATAGGTTTACAAATGTTATAGTAGTTATTAACCGTCTTATAAAAATGCGATATATAATTTTTATAGACTTAATTAATGCAATATTAGTAGCCGAATATTTTATTAAGTACGTCTTTAAGCTATATAGACTTTCTAATTTAATAATATCTAACCGCGGAAGCTAGTTTGTTTTGGACTTTTAGTAAGCCTTATATAAGTAATTAAGTATATAAATACAACTCTTAACTATATTTTATCTAGAGATAGACGGTTAAACTAAAATTATAAATATAATTATAGAATAATACCTATAAGACGACTAGGAAAAGTGGCTACCTTTAGCTAAGTTTACTGCAAATAATACAAGAAACGAATTAATAGGCGTAATACTATTTTACGCAACCTACGGATAAGACCCTTAACTTAGATTTAAACTATAACCCGAAATTAATATAATAGGACCTATAATTAAGAGGATTTAACTAATTAATATATATAACTTTGCTAATTAAATAAAGTAGTTAACGGAATTATTATAAAGTGAATTAGCGTACGCTTAAATAGTATAGAAATAGTATATAAATAAAGAATAAGCTCCCGCGTGGGACTTTAAGGAAGGTAATATAGTTTACCTAAATATATAAAACCTAAAGACTTAATAACCCTTAAAGAAACTAGACTAGAAGTTTATAGGCCTATATTAAATTAAAAAGAAACTAAGCCCGTACGCTTATAAGCTTAAACTACCGATTAAGATAAAAATATATCTAACGTTTTATATAAACTTACTATAACCCTTAAAGGGTAAACCTATAACTCGCGAAGTACTACCGCTACCTTCTATAATTGTTAATAATGGTAATAGTTCTTACTTTATTAACTTTATTAATAATATATAATAGAAAATATAGTCTAAATAATTTAAACTCCTTATTAAGTAGAAAGGATATAAAATATAAATCTAGGAAACCTATAACTAGATTAAGGCCAACGCGCTTTCCTTAGTAAAAGAATTTTATAAGGACTATCTTTCGCGGCCTACTTTAGCTAGATGAATATAATATAAAGGTAAATAATTGCCGCTTGATACGAATATATAAAAAACGATAATAAGAACTTAAAATATATTATAACGTTTATAACACAGTTACGTAATATATAAAATATTAAGGAACTTTAACTAGTGGTTAAAGTTGTTTAATTAGTTAGATTTGCCTTGCTAAGACCTACTATAAAGATATTAGTTCGGCTTACTTCCTTAACTAAACTAATAGCAATTTTCTATGCTGGGTATGGAAAATCCTAATTAGTCCATTTAATGATTAAAACTAGTAAAACTCTATACCACTACTTAACGCGAAAATATAACACGCAATAAGTTATAAGTCTTAACTAAAATTAAATTATTTAGACCTTTAGCTAAAATGGGGGGTTTTGTAACGGGACTAGCCTAGTTATAGTAGGAATGTCTTAGTGAAATACTTAATAGATAAATTCCGAAAGACCGCGTGTATATATACGCACGCATTGACTACTAAGCCCCTAACTATTTAATTATATAATTCTCTTGTTATTCTTTTCTCTTCTTTACGTAACGTCTTGTTTTTAGCGAGAGCTATATACCTTAGATTTAGATAGAATTTATATCGTTCCTTTAAATCTTCCTTAAAGTCTCTTCGCGCCCTTATAGTATCTCGTCTTATAGTTATCTTCTTATTATATAAAAAAGGACTCAAGACGTCTCTAAAGCCCTAGTTATAAATTATTTATATTTATATTTGGCCCTATTGCAGTAATATGCTAGTATTCTACCTAAGTTTTAGCCGTGGATATACCACTAAAGAGACTTATATTATACTATGCTGAGAATCCCTATCTCTTTCGCCGTTATACTAAGATATATAAACTACTTAAAGATATTATAATAGAGATAGCTAAGAGGAGCAAACCATATAAGTAAGGAGATTAACTAGGAAAGGCATTAGAGGATTTATTAGAAGAGATATTAAGGAGAAGAGTATATAAGAGAAAGGTAGATTCTATTATAGATAGAGATCCTAAAAGGTCTAAGGTATAAGAGATTTCTTATAGGGAAAGATGTTTATAATTACATTTTTAACTTTTAGCATTTATTAAGAATTAAGGCGTTAATTAGGATTTTTTTAACTTAGTATTTTATTTCTATCTAGCTGCTTCTATATTAAGAATATCTCGTTATTATTTGCGTATAAAGGAACAAGTTTTTATATATTAGATTTAAGTTAGAGAGACTTACTTAAAGGTCTTTACCGCCAAGAAATTAACCGCCTTAGCTTACCGCCTTCTAAATCTAGATATCCTCCTATTCTAGGGTGCGAGTTAACTCTAAATTTTATATTAATAGGGTGGGAATGTTAAGAATAAATATAGGATTTACCCCTTAATATTGGCCTAAGTTTTAACTAAAAATAAGATCTTATTTTAAGAACTAGATCTAATTTTAAAGACTATATCCTAATTCTAGGTTTTAGCTTAAATTATAATTTCAAAAACTAGATCCTGTAAATAGCCCTATAAGCGTAGCTATAAGTCTAAGCCCCTTTATATAACCTAATTACTCTATATAACTGCTATATATAATGCGTAGAGTCCTCCCTTAATATAAGGTAGATTAATAAGAGTTATTATACCGCCTATATAAGGCGGAGCGCTTATAAAGGGCTTAGCTAAAATACTAATTAAACCACCTTATGATATACTAATAGCTCCTTTACTATAAATAGGGAGTAAATATATAAGGTTAACTGGCTAAGATAAGTCTACTACTTAAGCAGTGTCCGGCTCCGTAAAGGGTAGGCGTTAGGAGTGGATTATATAATACTATTCCTACTAGGTAAGGCGTTATTAGGGGGTTATTATTAGCTTTTAGTTCTAGTTTATAACTTTATATAAACGCCTTTAAACCTTATACTATTGGGGCTATCTAGAAGCTAAGTTACCTATTTACCTTATCTTAACCTTAGGCTAGGCTCATTAGCTATTAATTTATTAAGGCGATAAGAAGTTATATTAAGGCGTATAATAGGGCTTAAAAGCTACGTAACTAGATAGGTATTACTATATAAAGTAATACTTAACTAGCTGCTTCTATATCGCCGTCTTAGAATAATTAGAAGAAAGGGGTTAATATTAGCCCTTACTATTTAATATAACCCTCCTATAAAGGTATAGCAAAGTAGGGTATAAACGGGGAAGGATTGTGCTCTTATTATGGCTATATTATAGTGCATTTATAATACTATACTAGTATCCCTAAGTTAGTAAATCGGCTTAACTTTTAAGGTATAGTCGAAGCAGAGCCTACTATTAGCTCTCCTATTAGCTAAGTAGTAAAAAGAAGTAGAATATAAAAGGCCTTTATATCCTTTAACCAGACCTATATTAAGTATAGTATCCTTTAAGAAAACCCCTCCTTACTTTCTTGTAAAGATACTCTATAACTTTACCGGCACTAGCCACTCTAAAATACTTTTAGTTTTGGCCCTAAGAGTTTAAATAAGCCTTAGTTTCGAGTCCTTAAGTTAAGTAAATAGTCCTTATAGTAGGAGCAATGCCTTTTTATTAACTAGCTAGTTATCTTAGCCGTAGTCGTAGTCTTTATAGCTATATACTGCTAGGGCAAGTAGTAGTAACTTACACCTTACTTGGCCGCTTCTTATCCCCCTCCTCTTTATTACCTACGTTAAGAGTCCGCTACCGCTTTTAGTCCTTCTACTGTGCTATATTAGGTATAGCATCTTCTATAGTAGTAGAGGCTTCTTAAATAAAGCTAATATGCTTCTTAGTAGGGCGCTCTTTCTCCTCCTTGTTTTCCCTAGATATTCTCCGCCGCTTTCTCCTATATAGTATAGCTAAAGGGCTTTTAGTGGATAGTGGTAGTATTAGGAGCTAGTCTGCTTAGCGTAGCCTCTGTAGCCTTTAGGGCTGGTCTAGTACTACTACTAGTTTCCCTAGACTAACTCTAGCGTTAATATTATTACCACTTTTATCTTTATCGCCATTGTTATTATCGCTGCTATTATTAGAGGTGGCCCCCTAAAACTCTTCCTACGCCTTTAATTCGGCCTTACGCTTCTCTTTAACCTCTAGTAGCGTGTGCCCTATAGGCTATTTGTTGGCGGGGCTATAATATATAACATTTCTATATATCTATTCGGCGATAACCGCATTAAGGCGCTATTTAAGTATAGTAGCGAATTGGTTTTTGTAGGCTTTTTAGGATACTAGTATACCCACATAAGAAATAAGGTAGGTACCTTAAATAGTAATAATATTAAGGCAGTCCTGTAAGTTTGCGCTATTATTAGTTTAATAGGCCGTAATATAAAACTGAATTAAAAGGATGCAGGCTTATAATAAGCAGATCTTAGCTAGCTATAGTAGTGGGTAGGCTATCTAGCCACGATGTTATAGCTAGCGATAGCTATATATAGGGACGTTATAAGTTAGGCTGTTTTAGGTAGAGATTAAAAAGGTAAGGAAATAAGCTTTAAATAATCTATAAGTTAGCACAGGCGCGGTAAGGATATATTATTATATAATCTAATATATAGGGCATAATAAGGGGGTGGCCGAACCCTAG
>Ga0307515_10012738_pt1 | contig 15791 bp, 10 predicted proteins | sample 17_EM_MG_FD_194513 | JGI IMG/M metagenome (GOLD analysis project Ga0307515, IMG submission 194513) | Populus trichocarpa ectomycorrhiza microbial communities from riparian zone in the Pacific Northwest, United States - 17_EM | ecosystem: Host-associated > Plants > Roots > Unclassified | place... | reverse complement strand
TACGTGTCAGGTTAAGAGAGAAGGGGGTGGGAAGGGATCTTTCATCCCTGAATTACCTTGCAGCAGAGAAAAGGTAGAGATGCGAGAAAGAAAGCAGAGGAACGTTAAAGAAAGAAAAAAGGGCCGAGAGAGAGAGAGAATCGGATTGGCTTGGAGTGAGAAGGTGGGATAAGAATATACAACTACAACATGGGCAAGGGAAGATAGATATATGATGATAAGTAAGAGAAAAAATTAACCCCAGATTTGAAAAAGTAAACGAGAAAGGGGTGGATAATAGATACGCATGTAACGAGATATTGGAAGCGAACTAGGAAAAGAAAAGCTAACTAACAAGACTCCAGTGCGAGGAGGAGGAGGAGGAGAGGCGGTGGGTGGAAATAAGGTTTAAAACTTGTGGACAACTGCTTGTATTTATGTATCTTATAAGTAACTTATGTATATATTAAAAATTAACTAGCATATGTGTATCTTATAGTATAAAAGGTTTTTTATTATATGATCCTTTTCTGCCATCAATTAAATATCAAAGAAATTAAGCTATGGTTTGCACAGTTAGGATATCAACATCAATATAGGTCGGTCCATGGCAAACCCAGCACCGTACGTTCTCAGGCAACAGCACATCCTCTCTGTTACCGACACTTCTATTCATTAAGCACGTTTTGTATTTGTGTATTTATTTCTATTTTTTTTTATTATTAATATTTCATTATCTGGCCTTTTCTCTTTAGAGATTTGTATAAGGTGAAAATTCCTCTTGCCGTTTTCCTTTTAAAATTTAATGAAAAAATGAAAGGTGCATCTAGAGAGAAATCTACAAAATCTGTATTCTTAATAGCAGGATTCCTATTTATTTTTGTATTTCAAAAATATATTTAAAAAAAATTAAAATTTTTTTATTTTTTTTTTTACTTCAAATTAATATTTTTTTAATGTTTTCAAATTATTTTAATGTACTAATATCAAAAATAATTTTTAAAAAATAAAAAAATATTATTTTAATATATTTTTAAATAAAATACACTTTAAATTAAAAACAATTACAATCACTTCCGGCCAAATGTTAGCGGTTGTTTTTGTCTCGTATGAAAATCAAACAAATATCTCCGTTTGTCAACATAACATGCACTTCACAGCCAGGTTTCTCAATAAATGTGATGTTACTATGTAACTCTTAAAGATTTAGCAACCTCGTGTATTATTATTAGATTTAAAAAGTAAAAATATATATGTAATTAATCCTTCATTGAAAACATTTGCAACGTCTTTATTTTTTCACCGTTTTTTTTTTAAAAAAAAAAACTTCTCATGATGTTAAATATTTGTAATCAATATCGTCAAAAACATTTACTACTTCCGAGAATATGCAGCCCAAAAACATAACTGCCACTACCCACGTTCTGCATGCCCGCCTGGCAGCCCCTGCTGCCAGCTCTTGCTGCGTCATCCGTTGAGTCACTCACATGTCTTGGACAGTCCTTCATCCAAGTTTCAGATCGTGCCAAGTCGAGCCAACGACTTGCACAAGCTGCTGCGCGCTGCCGAATTCGCATCTGCGTGCAAGCTGCCTATGTCTTCGCTGCCGAATTCCTCGACAGCCCCAGTTCTCGTCAGCCTATCCCCCTGGCGAGTTTTCCTGCGTGGCCTGGACAGTCCATCGTCCAGCCCATGTTCGTCAACAATCTGCGCTGCCGATTTTCCTTTGACGAACCTTCAGCCGCATAAATCTGCGCTGCCGATTTCTCCCACTGTTGGCATGGTTGCCAGCACCCTTAGACCCTGTTTTGGACAACCTGTCGAAGTGTGCACCTCGTGCACTTTTAACACTGTTACAGTAGGGTACCCAACACCATGGGCACTGAGTTTTGCTGCAATTGTTACTGCAATTTGTTGCAGAATCATGTTTGACCATGATACTTTTATAGCCAGGTATAAGAGGTTGCAAAATCAGGATCACAGAGAAGACAAAAGGGGCGAGGTGATCTACAGAGTGTTTTTGATACCTTACCACAGTTTAAAAAGTTCTTCGTCAAATACCACCACCGGTAGAAAAATATGAAACAATTTTTTCTGCTATTAACTCTTTGTTTAAAAAAACAATAATTTTTATAATTTAAATAACCATTTTTTCAGCATCAAAACACAATTTATATAAGCAGCACATAACATATTCAATTATAATTAATAAATTTAAACGATGATTAATATAATATAATATTTTATTAAAATTAAACTATCCATACTTCTATTTATAATTCTCATAACATATAATTAATAATATGCAATTATATTTAATAATTGTCCTGACTCATAGAAGGGTCTAAATCATCACCCCAACTCGTCCAACTCCAAAACAAGTCTATAATATCCATGTAAGTGTAAGGATGACCAATATCATCTCAACTCGTGGACAGGCCTATATCCCTAATACCCCTGCGAAAAACAATCTCATATTCCTTTTTAGGCCCCGTTTGTTTGCTGGAAAGTAGTTTCATTTTGGAAAGTGAATTATTTTCCAATGTTTGGTAGTGTAATGGAAAATAAGTTAGAAAACACTTTCCAGTGTTTGGTTATATCATGGATAATGAGCTGGAAAATAACTTATTAATGTTTTATTTTTTCAAAGTTTATTAAAATAATGAGTAACAAATCTTACAAATTAAAAAGTTGAATGAGAATGAAATTGAAAAAAAATATAATTTCATAAATTATCTCAAATAAAATAAATAATTATCAAAATAATAGAGATTAAATCTAAAAAATAAAAAAAATTGAAAGATGAAGAAATTAAAATAATAATAATTAACATTTCATAAATTATTTCAAATAAAATAAGTAACAATCAAAAGAATAATAACCAAATTTGATAGATAAAAAATTTCAATTAAAAAATGATAAGGGAAAAGCAAATAATAATTATAAAAATGAGAACCAAATTTAATATAAAAATTAAATTCTAAGGGATGAAATTGAAAAACAAATATTCAAAACAAAATATATATAACAATCAAAAGTTTGAGGACCAAATTTGATATAATCAGCAGATAATATGACATTTCTAAATTTTTCACAACTTCCAGAAAGTGTTTTCCGCCCAAAATAAACGGAAAACACTTTCCTGAAAACCAAGTCAAATTTTTCTTTGACTGGAAAGTGTTTTTCGTTGATCGGAAAATGTTTTTCATTCACCAACTTTTCTAATAGCAAACAAACACAAGAAAGTTTGAAAAGTAGTTTTTCAAAAATCACTTTTCAGAAAACAAACACCCTATTAATATTAATATAGCTTGAGATTCCAATCAACTAAGATGGGCATTTCCTGTGTGTAGTCTCTTTCATAATATAAATGCAAATACTTGAGATCCCATGTGAATTTTTCAGTCTATATTAGGGGTATAAACTATATTTTTCTTTTCAAAATATAGCTTCATCAATGTTCTCCTTTTAATCCCGTGGTTCATAATTTTTCGATGTTATCTCTACAGTTTTTTAAAAGTTCAGTTTTGTTCTTGATTATCAAATAACTAACAAGGACTCTCTCTCTTTTTCTCTCTCTCAAATATCCAAAAAAACAATTAAAAAAAAACCTAAAACATGATTATGGACAACACTGAAACTTGTAAAAAACTACAGTTTGTAACATTGGAAAATCTCAAATGTATGGATAGAGATGGGATTTTGATGATGTAAGATTGAAGTGTACCCGGAAAGGAGATGTCTTCTCTCATCGTTTTTTTTTCCGGCCAATTTTTGAAAGAGAAATCTCAAGTACTTGTCCAACTCCCCCGGCCTGATTTATGTCTCCATTAAACAAGTTGTCCAAATAGGTTTCAGAAAAAAGAAGCAGCATCTGCATATTCCAGTGATGTAGAAATTGGTGCAATTGGGGATAAAATCGATGCCAATTTGATTACGACACAAAACCACTGTAGAAACAAAAGTAAGTTCATCCCGTTTTTCCAAGCTTTTTTTTTAATTTTTTTATTAAAAAAATAAATTAATATTTTTTTAAAAAAATTGTTCTTCTTATATAATTTTAATATATCGATATAAAAAATCTAAAAAAGCAAAGCTTTCTCGACATTCATTGGTTAACAACATATTAATTAATATTAATTAATGCACAGTGTGATGCAGTTGTTGTGATGCAGTTGTTTTACCGTTTGTGTCAGCTTTTTATATATTTTTTTTCAAAATTAATATTTTTAGATTTAATATTAAAAAAAAATTTAAAAATTATTTTAATATAATTTTAAACAACCACAAATCCGTCCGTTTCTAACAATCCAAGTAGTGCATAGTTATCAAATTTGCAGAAACTTATACCATTATTTGCAAATAAAGATTCCTAGACAATGATAATAAATGGTAAATGGGATATTTGTTTTTGTAATTTAAAAATAATTTTTAAAAGTAATTTTTTTTTCACTTCAAATTAATTTATTTTTGATATTTTCAAATTATTTTTATATACTACTATTAAAAATAATTTTTAAAAATTAAAAAAATATATGATTTTAATATATTTCTAAATAAATCAATATCTCACTACTAAAAATCCCATGAATAAATCCTCCATATTTATTTTCTTTAAGCCTGATTTTTTGTGGGGTTCGTGGCGGGTGGTTTTCAAGGTGGTAGCGTCTTGCGGTGATGGTGGAGCATCAAAGTGGGGGAGAAGTTTTTGTTGGAGGGGACGGCGGTGGTGGATGAGAATTGAGAAGGAGTCGGCGGCGCAAGAATTGAATAAATAAAGTAAAACGAAACGAGAGAGATTTTAGATACACGAATAATCAACTTCAAGATATTTTTCATTATCAACGCAACGGTGTTCTTTTTTTTTTTCTTATAATTTTTAGGCAAACCTAATAAATGCAAAATTGAAATAAGTCTATTCAATGGATGGCATAGATTGTATTATGATATGCTAGCTTTAATGGATGGGTAGGATTTAAAATATACAAAAATTGGGTGTCAATGTATTACATGTACAAGAATCACCAAATCATTCGTGGCAGTCGGATGTTGTGGATTTGCCACATCGATGTTCTTATATCCACAAATTTATGAACCCACAAAAGCTGTGTAAACCCCACTCTTTCTCTGCTGTGTGCTGCCCCTCGCTGTCGAATTCAGAGCTACCTTCATTGCACCGCCGTCAGCCTCCATATTTTCTATCAAAAAACTATCCTTGTTGTCAACTACATCCTATTTTGTAATGTTCCTATTCATGAACAATCGCAATCACAACCCATATCATCAATCCTTTTTCAAAAAAAAATTATCATCCACACTTCTAATTGAAATCGCCACACCACACGAAGAAACCCATCTGTTATTAAAACAAACCCAGCCTGTCCTGGTTAAATTTAAGAGATTCCTGATTTATTTTTCTTGGTTGTTTGAATTTAAGAGATTCCCAGTAAAAATATTTGTTTATGTTCGGTTCTTCCTCACCGTGGTTAGCAAAGGTGAACAGCCATGGCTTTTGGAAAGGAGTTTTGGGGAAGAAAGCATGAGCAGAGGAGGAGGCCGAGAAAGGGAGAGACGGTTTCGTGAGTTTTTTTTTTTTTTTAAAAAAAGAAAGTAGAAATACGGCCCCGTATATTTTGCAAGTACGAATATTTACCTGGTAGAAAAAACAAAGCAAGGTCATTTCAGCTATTTCATATGTAAAAAATCGGTGAGGCTGTGCTCACCGTAACAAAAGCCATTCCCTTACTAAAAACAACTTTTAATTTCATAAATATATTACAATCATACATGGACATAGTTGTGGAAAAGAGAAAGACAGCAACGCAGCCTATTTTTTGGCTGGTTATGCTGATGGCTTACCTTGACCCATATTTGTTTCACTCGGTCATATATATATATATATATATATCCTTCGGCAAGCTTATGGACTGGGAATCGACGCCTATTTAGTATTTGCATCACAATAGCACTCTGTTGTGTGTTTGTATCTTACAGTTGCTGTTGGTTTTAGGACTTGATCTCCTCCAAATTTGCTTGGAGTGAAATCGAATGCTTGAGATCTCCAATGTAAAGATCATGTTCACCAATTGGAATTCTTCGAATTCCGAATCGGTCCACGACACTCAAGTGCTTACACACATGAATGTCAATCTTGACTCGTTTTTGAGACCCTGTTACTAAATGAACCTTCTCAAAGCCAATCAATTGCTTCTGTGTTGACCATTTTCCTCCCGGCGGACTAGAGAACACAAGAAGTGTGTGAGTTCCGTCCATATCTCCAGTGTTCTTCACATCAATGTGAACTCCTAATGCGAGTGCCTCGCAATTTGCGTGCGAGACCCTGATTGCGTTGCTTGCGCCTGTAGTGTTTCGCGAGACATGGAGACTAGCGAGTGGCACTGAAACTTCTCGTGGGGCTTGGACTAGAGAGTGAGCAAACGTGGTGTAACTCATTCCATGGCCGAAGGGGAACACGACAGGCCCCTTGTAGAATCTGTAGGTTCTACCAGGATAACCCCTTGACGGGTCTGCTCTCATTCCCATGTTTGTCATTGGCACCTTTGCAAGGTAGTTGTGTGGATACCATGTCATTGGCAGCTTCCCTCCTGGAAAAACGAAATCACAAGCACATTAGCACTCATCTTGAATACTCTGACCAAATGGTCCTAGCTCAGCATTAATGTTCAATTAATTTGGAGATATATCTAACACACACACACACACACACACACCTGGATTAGCTGTTCCAAACAAAACATCAGCAATGGCAGCACCACCAGCTTGACCAGGATAACCAACCCACAGTATAGCACCGATACGAGGATCATTCTTAGCGAACGAGACATCAATTGGACCGCCACTCATCAGCACCAATATAGTTGGACCTCTTGATGCCCTGGCCACTCTCGATACAAGTTCTTGCTGGTATCCAGGTAAGAGAAGCCCTTTCCTATCCCTAAATTCTGCTTCTATAGATTGATCAAGTCCCATTACAAGAATAGTTGCATCAGCATGCCTGGCCGCAACCTCTGCTGCATTAAATTGTTGGTTCCCATTGCAGAACACATCATTACATCCAGGGTGATGAACGGTCTTAGCATATCTACGAATCCCTTGAAGAGGAGTGGTGTAACCACATGCAACACCTGCATTACAAGGCAAACATTAGATTTTCCTCTTGTAAAATGAACTTAAGATTTGATAACCGTTAAAAAAAATGTTTTTTATTATGAACTGAACTTAAAATTTGATAGCCAATAAAATAAAATGCAACTCGTGGACATACCAGCATAATTTCCTATCATGGTAACAGTAACATCAGAATTGGGCCCAATTACTGCTACTGTTTGAAGGGTTCTTGACAAAGGCAAGGTCCGCCCGCGATTTTGAAGCAAAACAATTCCTTGTCGGGCCGCCTGTAGGGCCAATTGTTGGTGGGCTGGAGTGCAAACATCTCTCGGGCCCAAGTTACCAAATGGCTGGGCTGATGGCTCTCCATCAAACATGCCGAGTCTCATTTGGACAGTTATTGTATTGGCCAAGGCCATGTTTACATCTTCTTCCTTTAGCAATCCTCCCTTCACAGCATTTTCGGTATGGATGGCCAAGAATGGGCCGCAGTCCAGATCCAGGCCTGCTCTAATAGTGGACGCAGCTGCTTCTTCTGGCGTGGCAGTGTAGTGTTGGGTATCAAATAGAACCCCAACAGAGTCACAGTCTGATACAATGTATCTGTTTAGGCCCATCAACATATTTAGATCAGAAGCCCATAAAAATCACAAAACCATTTACTACATGATAATCCAGGACCCAAGGGAGGATGATGCAACTCACCCATTAAGGCCCCATTCACCACGGATGGTGTTCTTGAGGAGGTAAGGATCAGCACAGGTGGGCTTTCCATTGACTTGATTGTAAGAGCACATTACACTGGCCACTTTTCCTGCCACCACACAGGACTTGAATGGCACATTATACGTGTCTTCCAAATCTTGCTTGCTTACCTACACAGATTATCGCAGAAAAATTAGGGCTCGTGCACGAACAAAAAAAATTACTATTCTAGTGCATGTACGACAAGGCTGTTACGTTGCTTATAATGTTAGCAATGAAGATCTCAACGCAACAACAACGTCACATTCGTTTGATAATTCTAAGGATCATAGCACCTGTAGGTGAGCAAAAGCCTCATGTAAGAGTCATGACAAACAATTTCAACTACGCAAACCCGAAAAGGGGGAGACCAAAATCTCAGCTGATCTTACAGATATCCCATTCAGTGTCCATGGTCATGGAAGGACGCCGAATTCACGGCTAAGTTGTGCCCGTGATATTGGCTATGGTTGCTAAACAAAAGATTTAGCTCCACACTACTTTTACTCATGATTATAGAGTGGTCCTGATCACATGAATAAACTGTTTTACCAATCTCCCTGTTCCGTGCAAGCAATCTAGAAAACATTCTCACACCTTGCACATGGAAACTGATAGTTCAATTAGCTGGATAATCTGAACAACTCATTGAATCAAAGGCGCTTGTCCTAATTAAAATCAGGTGATTAGATGACAGATTCTGAGGAATTTTGCGAATTATTAATGGCGAGGCGCAGGTAAAAATGGCTTACTCTAGCATTGAAGTGGTACCGGTCCACTCCATTCCAATTATCAAGATCATAGGCAGTGTAGTGTTTGCAGCAGGCAGCAACTTTTAGTCTGAGACCATTATTACCTTGAAGCCCTCTAACATAGCTGGCAGCATATTTTCCTGCTACAACAGGGTCTTCACCGGGAGTTTCCTGCCCTCTACCCCACCTGGGATCACGGAAGACATTAACATTTGGACTCCAATATGTCAAGCCAGCCATCCCTCCATTGTACATTGCCCTTGCTTCATCAGACACCACCTGAACGATAACATGTTATATATAGTCATTAAATGATTTTCTGCAAAATTCTAAATGCTCAAATGATTGATTTTTTTTTTATTAGATAATTTTTCATTCTTAAAAGGATGATTAAATGTGGACCTTAAGTATATAACCGTCTTTAATTGGACGACAGTCTCAACAAATTAATCAATGCTTGAATTGAAATTTGCTTGCAACCTCGCTAACTATCAACGCTATATGATTAGCGCTAGCGACGGCATTTCTCAGCTCCACACAAGTGATAAAATTAATATGTACAATGTGACAATCGAAGGGAGAGAAGGCCAAAGATTCCATATTTTAAAATTTCTAAGAAAAAAAAAGGGTAAGGTGAAGTGTACATATGAGATCAGATATTCCCTTCTAGACGCGTGGGACCCAGAGCTAGTCTCATTGAATTGTGCAAGCAAGATTTTGGAAGGTGGCCTCGGATGAGCAACGAAAAAGCATCCATTCACGTGTGATGGACCAAACTCTCATGCTAGAAAATTTGATTTTGACGTTTTAATTTATGGTGTATCATGCTTTAAACATTTTATAACCATGTCTTCTTCTTGTTGGTATTGTTTGCAATGGTTGATTTGAAGGATTTTCTAAGTAGAAAGTACGTATAAATTCAATAACGGGGAAAAAAAGGATAAGAAAGAAAGAAAGAAAACCTTGCCACAAGTGACAGTACTTCACACCTCAATAACACGTTGATAACCCTCTACAAAACGTGTAAAATTTAAATGTTGCTATGAATTAAGACTAAGTTTAGCATCATGGTAGAAGAGGGACAGGCTGAGGTTGGTGTCGTGGAGTTTTCATGGACTAACTACAATTAATTAGAGAATATTAGGCACAAAGTTTCACTCCATTACTCTCTTTTGCATTCTTTCCCTCAAACCAGCCCTTCAGAACGCTATTTGTGACTTGACTAGAGTGAGTAAATTGTTTTTTCTCCATCATTTTTAACCGAGGCCAAGTGAAGATTTGCTAGATCCTTGCAATTGGCTTCACTTTCTCCCCACCTACTTCTAGAACCACAGTGAATCAGAACCAGCCTCTTAAACAATTTAACACCTTTTTTTTCTATGTAACTAGAAGCAAAAGCTGCGAAGAGACAGTAGTGCATTAATGGAGGGTCTCAAAACTTAAAAGTGGACCTAGGGGCTGTCGTGCGCACTAGGCATGGGGTGTGTAAGCTGCCCATGCTTAAGTCACCCTCCCTTTACACGGATGCGATAGTGGTAGCCAAAAATAGCTTTCGGTTTTTTTTGTCTCACCTCTTGTATTATCAATGCCATATTGGTGTGGCAGGCATCGAAACAAACTTTACTAGTAATTGTTAAAAAAGTAGCCGTAGAATATTGTTAAAGAAAAAGTAGTAGTTAAATTAATCAATGCTTGTGCACTTTCTAAGCTAGCAATTTTAAGGATCGGATTCGAGTCAATATTTTTGTTTCGAAGGAAGAACATTTATTGAGGCCGAACACGCGTTGTTTTGGTGATCATACACAAGAGATTAGGCTTTTGGATTGTGACCGAGGATGTGAATATGCTAATATTGGGGTCATGTTGTCAAGTTGTGTATCCCAAGTAGAAACTAGAGTGAACGTCCTTATAAAAGAATATAGACTTAATTTGGTTAAATTGTCAATCACTCTCTTGAATTTGAGTGAAAATTAAAAGTAATACTGCCTTGAACTAAAATTTATCATTTTAAGCAATATGATTTTTTGAGTTTTCCCATTATCTTAGGATCATTTCGTTGAGAAATTAATGGAAAACCCCATATAATTAAATCCTTCTAATTTCTCTCATTTGGTTATTAGCAAAGATTTTTCTAAGTTGATAGAGAAAAGGAATCGGGGAAGATTTTTATGGATATTTTCGTTAATTTTTCAACAAAACCGTAATGAAAATGACACATTCAAAAGACTCAAAATATAAAATCAGTTTTTTTTGTTTTTTGTAGTTCATGTGATATTTGCTTTTCACTCAAGTACTAGAGGGAGATTTTTTTAAAAAAATGGCCATCTTCTTACACCAAGAAGCAATATAATAGTATAAGACAGACATGTATAGTAAAAGAAGAAAATTTTCAAGGATTCTCACCCGTCCGATTTCCTCCCACAAAGACTCATTGAAGGAAGCAGCAGTGGTGATAACCTGAGGGAAGGCAGTGGCCCCAGGAAAGGCCCCACCAAACTTGGTCCCTGGCCCCACATTGGACACACCATGAAGAGCCTCAGACCACCATTCGTACCCTTGAATGCCAAGCCTAGGCACGGCAGCAGCGTTGTTGACCAACAACCTAATCTTCTCTTGCAATGTCAACCTCCCAATCAAATCCCTCACTCTCACATGTATTGGCAAATTAACCCTGCAGAACTTCAAGCTTCTTGTTAGCCCAAGTTTAGGGTCACAAGCGAAAGGTTCCCGGGATTCTACTATGTGATTGGATAAGCAAAGAAGAAACAAGAGAAATGGGAGTGTGTTGATTTTGTCAGCCATGTTTGGGAGAAATATGTGATGTTGTAGTTGTAGTATAGCTGGGTTAAGAGGAGGGGGGCTTATATAGAGGAAGGTTGCGTTTGAAAGCGAGAGACATTAATGGCTATACATTTCTTGATTAGGTTTCCACGTCAAGATGTTATAACAAATGAAGCTAAACTCAAACACAGTACTGCATGGAGAGGGACTGTATCTGTGAGTTGGTTAGTAGAGCACGCAGCTGGCACTTTGGTGGTCACTACTGCCTAAGCTCACCTGGACGACTACTGATCAGAAACACTGCTTTTAACAATATTATTAGCCATAACCTAGCATGACCAATGGAAATGATAAAAAAAAAAACCTATAATATTTGAAAGATGTGATCACGGATCAGAGAATCTCTTTCAGATGATAATATCTTCATGTGTTATTGTCACGTTAGCCGCACTAAATGTAGAATGTTGCTATCCCCAGTTGTTCTATTCTTATTTTTTATTTTTTATATATATTAAGAAAATAAAGAAATTAACAGATACAGGTTATATATATTTATTAAATAGACAACCTGTTGCCTGTAGCTTTTCATAACCTGTATATTGTTTTCAAACTTAGTTTTAACCAATAAAAACCGAAGGTGTTCAAATTCTGAGAGGGATAGATTTGTGGTTTAGTAGAAAGAATTGCTTTTATATAACCAATAAAAATCCTCGACCTCTGTCCAAACAAATGAAAGGGCCAACGTTAATTAGACATTGAAAGTTGAAACCGAAAGCACTCTACAAATTGCAGTGTAATTTGGTCTCCGGTTTGGCAAATCTGAGTTTTTTTTTCCGAGTAATATTAACTTTTCAGGGAGAGGAGGACTGCACACGTATATTGTCTAAATTTTCAAACACATGCATGATATTTCTTTGGGTGCACTGACTAATTAAAACAAAGCAATCTCGTGACTTATAAATACTTTCCAATATCATAGATGAAACAAGAAACTTTATCCTGTCACTGACAGTTTTTCATCCTGTGAACTGTTTTTGTATATGGTATTTTACCCTGGAGTGTCTATATTTTATTTTATTTATTTTTTATCATAAGGAATTCAGGTTTATGTTTTTCAGATATAAATCGAAAGAATTTGGATATATGAATAGCAATTTCGTACGTCTTGGCTAGCTACCGTTTGAAACAGAACTCTTAAGTTTCTTTATTATTATTATTATTATTATTTTAATATTCTGGGACTATTTATAAGCTTCTTTTGTCTTCATGCATTGTTTATTGGATAACATAATATTATATGGATATGGAAGTTTATACGTGGATATACGGCGGATATGATCCGATACAATATCTCTCATGGATGCTGCAATGCTCTACTTGAGCTTTGCAAGTTAAAAATTTTAATTTCAGCCATCGAATTTCCAAAGAGTTCCAATATGTGTCCCTTCATTTTAAATGGCTAATGTCAAGACCCCTTTATTAATTACTATTCATTTTATGTTGAGATTTTTTTAATTTTAAAGGATTTTTGTGGAATGATATCGTGCATATATATATATATATGATCTTTTTTTTGTGGGGAGATGTAAATAATAATAATAATATGCTAGAAAAAAACTAGAATTCTTTTAGTTACCACATGTGGTAAAGGGAACATGTTGAAACTTTTGAAAAATATATCATTAGTATTGAAAATCTTAAAACTATAAGGATCCAAATGAATATTGTTGATTCTATAGGGACTAAAATATACTGTTTTTATTATTTTTCCTTGCATTTTGTGATTCCCTGGACCAGAAGCATGTGCATAGAGAATAATTAGTTAGCTAATCATATCCCAATTGAATTAAGCTCTATAATCCATTATTAAGTTAATTATTCCTTTAAATTTGGCATGGTTCAACCACCAGATTATAGGATAAGAGAGAATTAAATAGAGCACCAAATAAAGGTATCCCTCCTAATAATTGTAATGACGACATCCTATAACTAACTGCAATTTCTGATGTTACGCCATAACCATAGCTCGAATAATTGGTGGATTCATCAATATATTCAATATCTCATTATCAGCTACGTAAACACCTAATTAATATATGGATTACTTTTTAAAAAAAAAACTTTTATGGGGAGTAAGACATGCAGGAAGCTAAATACTAAATAGTTCTGTCTTTGAATTGGAATTTTTATTTCGGGCTTCAAGATTGGCTTCCGCACAAGACAATAACGGGTGGCGATTAGATTCCACGAGTTTAGTCGTGTCTCTATACTGACGTTATGTTGTCCAACTAAAAATTGATTATGGAATCTATCCTCGTACAATGAACTATATTTAGAGAGATTAATTAATTAGATGCATTGTTAAGGTTTGCCTGGGTGTTGTTTGGATATTAAATATGCCACGCCTCTATGAAATGTTAAATTCACTTGACACTATGAGGAGCAAAGGAAGAAATAAGCTTAATTTTTACATGGAGAAAACATGTCTCGACACGACTTTTTAGCCAAAAACCGCTGTGGATTGGCCCGATTATTTGAGAAAAAGAGAATAGAGAGAGATCATATATCCGCTTGCTTCCAGCTAGCTTTTTAAACTAATATCTGGATTGCACAATTATTAAACAAAAAGAGGAGTGCAGAAAGTCTGTGTATACATAGCAAAATGGAGGGGGCAATGTATCATGGATAGATAGTAGTTAAATCAGGAGGACTTCGAGCAAACCCAAATTCCAAAGGTAAGAAATTATGTATTTTAATGGCCCCTCTTTTTCAACTACTTCAAGTATGAGTCTTGACACCCCATTTAGAGAAGGTCGTCCTTCGACGTCTTTGACACGAACAACACTAAGATTTGAACCAAGCTTCTCTTTCTATTGAGCTTGTAGTTTGATCAGTAATTAATTCAAACATTCCCCTGGCGTGCAACAAAAGAAAATAAAACATTAAAATTTTGAAGGAAAAAACAACAAAAAAAGAGAAAAAAATCTGGTATGTAGAATGAATGCCCGCCCGTCATGTTACATCAAATATTATCCTTTACACAAAACTAGGTTTTGGAGAGTTGAGTAACAAACTCTTAGACAGACCTTGAGGGATTTGCCTAAGAAATGCACCCAGCTAGCTAGCTGTGCCACCATCACTTAATTTGTCTGTCTATATATTGAGTGCTAAACCCATCAACGCGTAATATTTATCACACTTTCGAGTGGGCTTCTGGGACTTCTATTTGTGAGCTTTTTTCTTCTTTCGTTTTATCTTGGTTTTCGTTTTTGTTGATCTTGATGTTTGAACTTAAACGATATTATGGAGTCGATGTTAGCATGCTTCCAAGGGTTCTCCACGGCCTTACCCTTTTTTATTCTTGTTTTTTTGTATGATCTCCGTGTTCTTACTTGAATACCGCACTCCATTATTTGAAGTACGGCAAATTACCTGCCAACGTCTCCTGATTTTCCATGCCAGTATATGTCTTTCATTTCTACGTTTCTTAGTTTTTCTATATATATATATATATATATATGCAAGTAATTATACTACTAATTTTTATTCTTTTTAGTATTAGGGGTGCCCTAGCCTCTTAGGCGATGCTCTTACACATTAACAATTAAATCCAATTCAATGAAAAGCAGGACCTTATCATGTCATGAAATGAGAAGATTCATGATGTGATCTTTGAATTCAACCTATTAAATTAAATAATTAAATTTTAGCCAGTCAAGCTTTATTAGGTAAAGCTATAGTGATATTTAATTTTATATTATTTTCTAAATAGAATAGTGGGGTTTTTTTTTCTATGAGACCTGATTATATAAAGATCTCTATTCGAATTTTACTAAATTTAAGTGGGTTGTAATATAGAGATTTACCATTTTTTTAATTTTTTTTATAGATAGCATTTGTATTTAGTGCAAATCTATATATACGTATTAAATTAATCACTTTAAAATAAAGATAATAATAACGAAGTTAAAGGACTTGAAACTTGCACAGACCCATATTATCTTGTGCTTAATTTTTATCAAATAAATAGGAATGGTAAGATTCGAACTCATGACCACTTGATCAACAAAACGTTAATATTATGTCAAAAAATTATCTCAACTCAATAGTTTACGCTATTATGTAAGGTTTTAATATATAATTTATATGATAATTAAATGAGAGCTTAGGAAATTGTTCTACTCTAAAAGGATGTAAATTTCCTTATGTATTGGGATTCAACCGTTTGTCATATCTAAGATAAGACTTTCACAGATTCTTAGCTTTACAACAGAAACCTTAATCAATATGCAAAAATAAGAAAAAGAGGAGGTGCTTGGCTGGAGATGGGGCCGGCGCACCGGATCGGCCTAACTGGATCATCCATAATACGGACCCACGTCCACTTGCAACTTGGAGGGGATGAGA
>Ga0307515_10012737_pt1 | contig 15791 bp, 15 predicted proteins | sample 17_EM_MG_FD_194513 | JGI IMG/M metagenome (GOLD analysis project Ga0307515, IMG submission 194513) | Populus trichocarpa ectomycorrhiza microbial communities from riparian zone in the Pacific Northwest, United States - 17_EM | ecosystem: Host-associated > Plants > Roots > Unclassified | place... | reverse complement strand
TGATTGAAGTCGAAGGATAGAATCGGACGAAATCCGGGTTATGTTTGAACACCAAGTCCCCAGTGGTCGTGCCGAACCGAACTTTATAGTACCTCGGAGGGACCTCTCCTCGTGATCAAACTTTCCCGCCAACTCTGCGTCGATCCAGATGGCGACGTAGACGGATTTCAGCCCCATAAGAATGTTTCCTTCTTCGAGGGTGCAATCTTGTTACCCTCTTTCAACTTTCCCCGAGTTTGGTGGTCGTTGTCTGCCAGAATATTCCAAATCAAACGACCATCGTGCAAGACAAGAAGTTGTGACAAACATTCGTCAGTAGACCGTCGGTCTCCGGGTGATGGAAGGAACCGGCAATGGAAAGCAACGACACGTCCTGTTTCGTATTATTCTCGATGAACAGACTGGTGACATTGCGTTCCCCATCGACCACGTCTGCGGATGTCGATCAGATTCTTTCAACGGTCTTGGATGAATGGGTAGGGGGAACACGTACGGCCGAAGAGATTATTGGAAGGAAAATAACCTCGAGTCTCGGCACTAGCTCTAGGTCTGTCACCGCCCCTTCGGCGATTGTTTACGAGTGAGAACGCCAAGTGTCATCGTGCGGCGTCCATGCGACTCAAATGACTCGCAGGTGGAAGAGAAGTGAGTGACGAGGGATACCAAATCGTTGGCGAAGGAAGCCAAACGCATTGTGGTCTGGGTGTACCGTATCTGACCAGGATGAGGGGAAGTGACGGAGGTTCGAAATACTTATATGCCGCTAATTGTGATCCGCATGAGTCAACGCGCGATCTAATACACGACCCTAGGCCTGTTTCTTGGTGGTTTACCTCGCGGTCACGACTAATACAGAAGGGTAGAGCGCATTTCACGTAACTGTACTTGCCCCAGTACCCGCAGACGGAACAGGCGGCCACTGATGGATGCGTTATGGGCTAGTGTTCAATGTTGCCGACCCCACCACATATTGAGGAGGGAACCACGGTGGATGGAACCCCCTGTTGGAGTGGGTATATATTGTATTTCCAGTCACGGACTGTCGCCCGTCAACGAAGATACGATGTTGTAGCAGTGGCTCAGCAGCACAAAATGTTCCCGGAAAACGTGATCGCAACTTTATGAATCACTGGATGAAGACCAAAAAACAACCGTAATAGTGAGATTGCGTATTACAAGTGCCCGCGCTGATATTGTACGTAAATACGTGAGTGCAGGTGAAGAAGGTTCGAGGGGAGGATGAGGAAGCAACAGCAGGACCAGAGAGGACCACCTTAACCGTCGAGTCTAGCCGTACCGACCGGGGGTTCCCCTGCAGGAACTGATGAATACTCGGGGTCACGAACGATGCGTCCTTCGAGGTCTCCAGTCAATCCGGGGACTCGTGTCGTGATGGTGGCACAAGTGACGCATCCCCCTAAAGTTCCGCCGTCGAACCTAGCGACTGTGGAATTAACAGCTGCCCCGGGAACTGGGTTCATCCGCATATTGGAACAAAGAAGCTTGAGGTTGAACCCGCTCGGAGAACTTTGTTGAAGGACCTCCAGTCATGGAAGAAAGTCTTTGAAGCTTGGGGAAAACATAATCGGCTGCATTTTTAGGAGAAAGGTTGCCTGGAGGGAACCAAGCATGTGGAACCGTGGTTCATTGGATTAACCTTCATACGAGAACCTCCACGACCCGCGCAGAATCACCCGGAGCTTATCCTCCCCCTTGGGAGTTCCGATCGTGTAGCGCGTCGCCGTCAGTAAATGATGTAGGGGAGGGATTCCAGGTCGTGCCGGTACAGGTGAAGAGGGCCTGTTTCTATAAGCAATTCGTGTACCATGTATGGCAGAGCCCCGGTCCGCTGTTGCGACGTCCTCTTGCAGCGAGAGTTCGTAGTGGCCGTCAACAACGAAAGATCGTAGTCGGTCGGAACCCCGTAGACTCCCCGCTCCATCTCCCCTCTCGCATTCTTCTCGAGGAACCGGCACATGATGTTGTTGGGACCGAGGTCGCGGTGAAGGATCCCAGCATATTTGTACAGCCAGTGATAAACTGAATGCACCGGAGTGAGCGGACGACAGCCGAAAGCTGGGAGGACGCACGTACCCCATCCAATATCCAGGCGGGTTGTTCCGATGTCCTTCACTCTCGCCGGCGATTTGAACGGATGCAGCCGTTCCCGGATGACAATCCGGAGCGTCCGTTGTTCGTACACGTAGAGCTGGTGATGAGCGATGCGACTTAGTACTCGAATTGATCCTCAACACTTGATTAGCTCACTGTGAGCGCCGTAGTTAGAGAACGCCCGCCTGAGGGCTGGACAGGGTACGGTACTGGCATCAAAAGGACAAACCTCGTTGAGTTGTTTGACACAGCCGACTCCGGGAGACCGAGCCGTGGAGGCGGCGTATCCTCAGGCTTCATGACCAATAGTATTTTGTTTGACCTCGCTTCTCCGCTCCGTCTATGGCCGGCGGTGTGAGGCACTTGGATTCGGCACCATCACCAATACACCCTTCAAGGAGATTTCTCAAGGGATCGGTAACGCCAAGGAGGGTGGAGTCGGCGCTGGAGGTCTGGTGAATAGATGTGTGGGGAGTAACGAGAGTCGTTGGGTAGATAGTTGTTGGTTGCAGAAATCATGGGTTTGGATGCAAACAGACAAGGAGGATCGACGGAGGTCTGTTGAGAGGAGGTATTGTGGAGGAGACGTGAATGAGTGTTTCGGTAATGTGCCCTATACGGAGCAACCTGACAGGTCAAGTCGAAAGAAAGATAAATTCCGGAGAACCGCTTGATTCACTGACCGCTGGCCTTTCGCAGGAGACGGGGAACAAACAAAGGTTCTGGCGAAAACCCGATCACATATCTTCAAGCGCTACACCCGCAAGCACAATTCTTTCCGCCAAAATGGGTCAGCTTGCACGAGGACAAGATTGCCGCTCGTCTCTATCGGCGTTCGGAATCTTCCTCACAGCCTTCACCCCCCACGCTTCCCTCGCCACCATCTCGAGTTTCGACAATGGAGGCCGAGTCACAGCGGCCCAAGGGGCGGGAGAAAACTATCTCAGCGTTGAATGTCGCCATCGAAACTTTGAATCTCGCGAAGGAAATCTCAAGTATTACGCCGGCCAAGGCTGTCTTTGGTTCCGTCAGCATTATCCTCGTGACGATCAGAGTGAGTTCCCTTCTGATCTTTTTGCTGGAGGGATGCAGACCGAAATGCACCTAGGATGCGATGATCAACCGAATGGATTACGTCGAACTTGGGCTGGCCTGCGCCGGCGTCTGTACCGCCCTGGACCGGGGACTGGATGGGAAGAGGCCGAACGACCTAAATAACTCCGTGTGCGAGGCAATCAAACAGCTGACGACGTGAGTTACACCAGCACTGTACGCTTTGAGTAACTTGTCGGTGACAATTTCGATGTAATCTCAGGGCTGTAGCGGAGATCGAGACAAAAGTCACTGAGCAGGGCAAACGAAACGTGATTATTCGACACTTCCATGCAAGGAATGACAAAGACAAAATTGCGGCCTGGAAGTTGGACCTCAACAGTATTCTTCATGTCTTCAACGTGCGTTCCATGACTTCCGTACGACAACCGCTAACTCGGTATCCCCAGACCGAACTTGTGATAAACACACACATCACTGTTTCCGAAACCCATGCCACTGTTTCCGAAACCCATGCCACTGTTTCCGAAACCCATGCCATTGTTTCCGAGATCCATCGCACCGTTGTAAAGGGTCAAGAATCAAACGATAGTATGAATCTGTTGGTGAGCGACCCTCGCACTCTATCCACCACCGAATGACCACTCACTGCGGCCCTAGACTCAAACCAGGTCAGTGATCCAAGCTACCGATGGACCAATCATCTCACGCCCGAACCTAGCATACCCGGAGAATCTCCACCCCCTCCGCCAAGAACGTTCTTTGGACGCGACGACCTGATCGAGAAGATAGTCGATCTCGCAGAGAACCTCATCCCAATCGCCCTGATTGGTGCTGGCGGGATCGGCAAGACCTCCGTCGCACTGACCGTCCTCCACCACGACCGGATCAAGCAGCGGTTCGGTCACGACCGCAGATTCATTCGTTGTGATAAATTCCCTGCCTCATCCACCCACCTCCTCCGGCAGCTCTCCAACATCACCGGCGCGGGCGTTGAGAACCCTGAGAATCTGGGACCTCTACGGACATTTCTGTGCTCGAAGATGATGTTGATCGTCCTCGACAATGCGGAATCCATTCTGGACCCGCAGGGAACAGACGCACGGGAGATCTATGCTGTGGTGGAGGAGCTGAGTCGATTCAGCAACATCTGTGTTTGTATCACATCCCGTATCTCCACTACCCCCCCAGGCTGCAAGCGCCTCAATGTACCAACCCTATCAATGGATGCCGCACGGGATACCTTCTACGGCATCTACAACAGTGACGCCGATCGGCCGAGCGTGGTCAACAGGATCCTCGAGCAACTCGACTTCCACCCACTTTCGATCACCTTGCTCGCGACAGTCGGGCATCAGAACCAATGGGACACGAGGCGATTGGCCCGAGAGTGGGAGCAACGGCGAACGGGTGTGCTGCAGACGCAGCATAACGAGAGCCTTGCTGCCACGATTGAGCTATCACTTGCCTCCCCGCTATTCCAAGAACTCGGCCCCGATGCCCGCGCGCTTCTCGGAGTCATCGCCTTTTTCCCACAGGGTGTTGACGAGAACAACCTTGAATGGTTGTTCCCCACCACCTCGAACAGAACTAGTGTCTTCGACAAGTTCTGCATCCTTTCCCTAGCATATCGGAGCGATGGATTTTTCACGATGCTCGCACCGCTCCGAGACTACCTTTCTCCTAAAGACCCGGGGACCTTCCCACTACTCCACACGATCAAAGAGCGCTACTTCACCCGGATGTCAGTCTTCGTTGATCCGCACAGGCCCGACTTTGGAGAAACGCAATGGATCACGTCAGAGGACATAAATGTCGAGCACCTGCTCAATGTATTCACCACGATCGACACGAACTCGGACAGTGTCTGGGATGCTTGCACCAACTTCATGCATCACCTCTATTGGCATAAGAAGCGAGTCACAATTCTGGGGCCAGGGATCGAAGGTCTCCCAGACGATCATCGCTCCAAGCCGGGATGCTTGTTTCAGCTCGCACGGTTGCTTGGCTCGGTCGGAAATCAGGTAGAACGCAAAAGACTTCTCATTCATGCCATAAATCTCCGGAGAGAGCAAGGACGTGACCACGACTTTGCCAAAACATTGATGGAGCTATCTGATGCAAATCGGCTCCTTGGCTTCCACAAGGATGGGATCGAACAGGCGAAAGAAGCATTGGGGGTTTTTGAACAGCTTGGTAACACAGTAGGACAGGCACAATGTTTGATCATACTTGCTTGGTTGTTGCGTTCAGACAATCAGCTCGACGCCGCAGAAGAAGCCGCATTCCGCGCAATCGATCTTCTCCCGGAGGAAGGCCAACAATTTCGGGTCTGCCAATCTCACCATATTCTCGGCGACATATATGAATCCAAGGGCGATACCGAGAAGGCGATTCACCATTTAGAGGTGGCCATCGGAATTGGATCCCCTCTCAATTGGCACGATGTCCTGTTTTGGGTTCACTACGGACTGGCGGAGCTGTTTTGCAAAGAAGACAGGTTCGGCGACGCTCACGCCCACGTCGAATACGCCAAGTTGCACGCAATCAACAGCGCTTACAGCCTAGGTCGTGCGACGGAGCTGCAGGCCTGGGTTTGGTACGACCAACACAGACTTGGAGAGGCGAGGTCCGAGGCTCTGCGCGCGGCCGACATTTTCGACAAGCTTGGGAATGTGGAGTACACGGAGGCATGTAGAAACCTCCTCCGGAAGATAGAGAACGATTCGGTTGTCTCTGGTAAATCAGGCTTTGATCGTGAGTTCCTGAAAATATTACTATTTCCTGCGCGTATTGACTCCTCACTCTAAGCTTAGGCAGCTGGGCGATAGCACCGATGAACCGCAGCTCGTCAAAACCCTAGGCCTTATTTTCCGTCTCGCATTCCCTTGTACTCGTTGATATCGCTGTTTTCTTCCTCTTCGACGATGCTCTCCCTTCTATTTGTCTCTTCCATTCGCGTACACCGTCTCACTTGTTGTCCTGCCGCTCGTCGTTTTTACTTTGTCTCCTGCGTTACGTATCAACCTAGCTATTGAATCCTACCGACAATCGATGATCTACGGCAACATCTGTGTCCCTTAGAGTAACGAGATTTCAAAATGCTCCTCCAGCGTGACACACTCCTCCCAGATGTAGGCACTGTATGTGGGCTTTTCTGTGGGCCCTGGGGTTTCTTCGACTCGAGAAAAGTTCAAGGATGACCATGGCACGCTATTTCTTGTCCAACGCTCTAGCTCGCGCTGCTTAACAAGAAGTTGTAGAAACGTCCGTCCAGTGGTAACCCAAACTGATGATCAGTCCATCCAGGGCATTGGGAGAGTACATCTGGGCCACGGTTCATTCCAGAGTGAAGAATCCTGAAATGCTGGAACGTCGAGCGGGGTAAACCAGGGAAGGTGGATAATTAGGCAGGAGATTCCGTTCGGGTGCGGCGGAGACCGAGTGTAGCAAAGAGGGCGTGTTTCCTGGTTGAGGAACGTAAGGGAATGCACGGACACGCGAAAAGAAGGGGGACTCGCCATATCACCTCCATCTGTGCCAAACCCAAAATCTGAGCTCCAACAAAGGGTCACGACGTGACCAGATCTTGGCAAGCTGCGAGGGCTTCGTCCAATCGTGGCCTGACAAGATAATCAGTGACCTTTATCGTGGAAGCACCGGGACCGCCCTGCTTGGCGATGGTTCTGGCCAATCCAACGCGAGCGGAGAACTACTTTCGACGCCCCAAGTCGGCTCAATTCTAAACGTCGCACCCGATGGGGCTGTAACGGCTGCTGGCTTGATTGTGATCAGCGATGCATAGAATCGCGCATCCCCTGTGAGGAACAGTTCCGTGTACCTTTTCCTATTTTTGGTCCTTCGTAGGATGCACGTAGGCGACCGAGGACCCTTTTCGATTCCGTCCAGAACCGCCGCCGTCGCGAACTCCCACCTCTTGCGAGTGGTGGTGATTGAGGACGAAGGATAGAATCGAACGAGATCCGGGTTACGTTTGAACACCAAGTCCCCAATGGTCGTGCCGAACAGAACTTTATAGTACCTCGGAGGGACCTCCCCTCGTGATCAAACTTTCCCGTCAACCTGCGCCGATCCAGATGGCGACGTAGACGGACTTCAGCCCCATAAGAATGTTTCCTTCTTCGAGGGTCCAACCTTGTTACCCTCTTTTAACATGCCCCGGGTATGGTCGTTGTCGTCTGCCAGAATATTCAAAATCAAACGGCCACCGTGCAAAACAAGAAGTTGTGACAAACGTTTGTTAGTAGACCGTCGGTCTCCGGGCAATGGAAAGCAACGTCGCGTCCTGTTTCGTATTATTCTCGGTGAACAGACCGATGACATTGCGTTCCCCATTGACCACGTCTGCGGATATCGATCAGATTTTTTTTAACGGTCTTGGACGAATGGGTAAGGGGAACACGTACGGCCGAAGGGATTGTTGGAAGGAAAATAACCTCAAGTCCCGGCACTAGCTCTGGCTCTGTCACCGTCTCTTCGGCGACTGTTTACGAGTGAGAACGCCAAGTGTCATCGTGCGGCGCCCATGCTACTCAAATGACTCGCAGGTGGAAGAGAAGAGAGTGACGAGGGATACCAAATCGTTGGCGAAGGAAGCCAAACGCTTTGTGGTCTGGGCGTACCGTATCTGACCAGGATGAGGGGAAGTGACGGAAGTTCGAAATATTTGGATGCCGCTAATTTTGATCCGCATCAACGCGCGATCTAATATAATACACGACCCTAGACCTGTTTCTTGGTGGGTTACCTCGCAGTCACGACTAATGCAGAAGGGTAGAACGCGTTTCACGTAATTGTACTTGCCCCAGTACCCGCAGACGGAACAGGCCGCCACTGATGGATGCGTTATGGGCTAGTGTTAAATCTTGCCGACCCCGCCGCATATTGAGGAGGGAACTGGCACGGTGTATGGAACCCCTTGTTGGAGTGGGTATATATTGTATTTCTCCAGTCACGGACTGTCGCCCGTCGACTATAGCGTTGTAACAGTGGTTCAGCAGCACAAACTGTTCCCAGAAAACGTGATCGCGACGTCATGAATCACTGGATGAAGACCAAAAAAACAACCGTAATAGTGAGATTGCGTGTTACAAGTGCCTGCGCTGACATTGTATATAAATACGTGAATGCAGGTGAAGAAGGTTCGAGGGGGGAGGATGAGAAAGCAACAGCAGGACCAGGGAGGGCCACCTTAACCGTCGAGTCTAGCCGTACCGACCGGGGGTTCCCCTGCAGGAACTGGTGAATACTCGGGGTCATGAACGATGAGTCCTTCGAGCTCTCCAGTCAATCCGGGGACTCGTGTCGTGATGGTGGGATAAGTGACGCATCCCCCTAAAGTTCCGCCGTCGAACTTAGCGACTGTGGAATTAACAGCTGCCCCAAAAACTGGGTTCATCCGCATATTGGAACAAAGAAGCTTGAGGTTGAACCCGCTCGGAAAACTTTGTTGAGGGTCCTCCAGTCATGAAGGAAAGTCTTTGAAGGTTTGGGACGACGCAATCGGCGGCGTTTTGAGGAGAAAGGTTGCCTGGAGGGAACCAAGCATGTGGAACCGTGGTTCATTGAATCAGTCTTCATACCAGAACCTCCACGACCCTCGCAGAATCACCCGGGGCTTATCCTCCCCCTTGGGAGTTCCGATCGTGTGGCGCGCCGCCGTCAGTAAACGATGTAGAAAAGGGATTCCAGGTCGTGCCTGTACAGATGAAGAGGGCTTGCTTCTGTGAGCAATTCGTGTGCCATGTATGGCGGAGTCCCGGTCCGCTGTTGCGACGTCTTCTTGTGGCGAGAGTTCGTAGTGGCCGTCAACAACGAAAGATCGTAGTCGGTCGGAACCCCATAAACTCTGCGCTTCATCTCCCCTCTCGCGTTCTTCTCGAAGAACCGGCACATGATGTTGGGACTGAGTTCGCGGTGAAGGATCCCAACATATCTGTACAGCCAGTGATAAACTGAATGCACCAGAGTGAGCGGACGACAGCCGAAAACCGGGAGGACGCACGTACCGCATGCAACATCCAGGAGGATTTTTCCGATGTGTTTCACGATTTGAACGGATGCAGCCGTTCCCGGATGACAATCCGGAGCGTCCGCCGTTCGTACACGCAGAGCTGTAGAGTACGAGTCTTTGCGGTCATCAGGAAATTAGGGATTTCTTTACAGAGCCCTGGGAACCATAAAAGATTAAACAGTGACCACCCCTCAAGCGGGAATTCTGTCGATGCTGTTGACGCTGCACCGAGCTCGACCGCGATGTACACCGCCAAATTCAGGAAAGTGCCGAAAAAATATCATAACACCCGATATCATTGACAATCAAGAGGACGGGGAGGAAATACAACAGGATACAACCATGTCAAAGGACGAATGACCGCACATCAGGCACCGACGGCAGCCAAACTCGGAGCAGTAACCGATTTCGTCTCGACCGCCGTCCCCACAGACTGTGCGGGGGGTTTACTTGTAGACTCCGATGAAAGACCGGGAGCGTCGGTGGGTTTAGAAGGGTTGTGATTGACTTTAGCTTTCTTCTTCTTTTTGAGTAAGGCTACATAACATAAGGTCAGTAAGGTGACAAGAAGAGGAGTGGTAGAACGAGACAATACCTGCAGAGACCGCGCTCTTCACATTCTCAACAATCTCCTTCGACTGCTCGATGTATTCATCGTCATCCAGCCTCCGTTTCTTGTTCTGACCCGATTCCTCGTCTCTTGAGATCCCTAATTTCTTCTCGAGGGCTTCCAACTTTGCCTTCTTAGCTTCGGCCTCGGCTTTCTTCCGAGCAGGTTCGCTTTCGATGTACTCGGCAAGTCTAAGCATTAGGTCAGAACCCGAACCTCCCCATGAGAAAAAAAGACCAACTTCTTAGCCTCTTTGATGGTGCTGAGCCTCCTTCCCGTGAGGTCTCGACATGAATCATTGTTGCTGGTCTTTTGGCTGCTCATCCTGCCACCGGCGGCACGCAACTGGGACCCGAAACCACCCTTCCCTCCAAGCAGCCTCGGCAACAACTGAAGTGAGATCTCATACGACCCTTTATCCCGGGGAAACGACGAAAGCGGGGTTGTGGCGGATGGAACAAAGTTGGAAGTCGGCCGCAGCAACAACTCGCGTGGGTTCGGTAGGTCCGGATATTTCTCCGCCAAGATATCGTAAAGGTCATCGAATGCAGTGTTCGAAGCGACAGACAGACACAACGTCGGGAACGGCGCAAACGTTGAGACGAGGACGGTGGTAGACTGAGACATGGTGGTGGTGGCGGCTGACGGTGAGGGTGGAAGTCACGTTACTCCCCACGCTCGGTATTGGCAGATTTCAATTACTTAAGCATTCAGTACTTATCATTATCATATGGGGGCGGATACGGAGATAAGAGTAGAACTGCAGGCTTAATCCCAAACCATGAGGATCGTTCCGAGGGAACAGGATAAGCTTCTCCTCCACCAGGTCCGTTATCCATCCAGTCGCGTCGTATGCGTGGATGTCGACCGTGCTTTAGGCCGGCTCCCTCGCTCAAAAAAGGCTCGCTAGGGGTGTCACTCTCAACCAGACAGAGGCAATCGCTCTCATCGCTTCCGTGCTCCAAGAACGTATCAGAGATGGGAGGCACTCCGTCGCAGAGCTCATGCAGCACGGAAAGACTCTGCTGGGTCGAAGGAACGTTTATCCCGGCGTCGAGACTTTGGTTCACGAGATCCAGGTCGAGGGGACGTTCCCCGATGGGTACGATTCAAGTCACTTTCACTCGAGAGCGTACTGATTTGTTCGTGCAGAGTGTTCCTCGTGACTGTGCACGACCCCATCTGCACCGAGTTCGGTAACCTCGCGGACGCGTTGTACGGTTCCTTCCTACCGGTTCCGTCCGATGACCTATTCCCAGCACACGAACCGTCTGCATACGCGCACCACGCTCTTCCCGGTGCCGTCGTAGTCAAGAACGAACGCGTCGTGATCAACTACGGTCGTGAGAGGGTCCGAATCAAGGTCACGAACAACGGGGATCGACCGGTCCAGGTAAGTCCCTCCTCCTCACGTCGTCGCATCCGTTGTGAAATCAGGGCCTGCAGATCGGATCCCACTATCACTTCATCGAAACCAACCCTCGCCTGTCCTTCGATCGTGCCAGGGCCTACGGAAAGCGACTCGATATCCCCGCAGGTACAGCGGTCAGATTCGAGCCAGGCGACACGAAGACAGTTACTCTCTGCGCCATCGCCGGCCACAAAATCGTCACTGGCGGGAACAAGCTCGCTACGGGTGTCGTGAACACATGGAGGACCGAGGAGATCGTTACCAACCTTGTTCAGAAAGGCTTCGGACACACCCCAGAACCTGGTGTGTTGGAGGTCACCGAAGATACAACCATTGGACGAGAGGCATACGCGTCTATGTATGGGCCTACCGTAGGTGATAAGGTCAGATTGGGGGACACTCTCCTTTGGATCGAAGTCGAACGTGACGAGACTGTGTATGGCGATGAAGTCAAGTTTGGTGGAGGTTTGTGTGGCACGCTTTGGTCGGCTAGCACACTATTGAATGGGTAAACAGGAAAGACTATCCGCGAGGGAATGGGTCAAGCCACAAACAGACCTTCCTCCGAAACTTTGGATCTCGTCATCACGAACGCACTCATTATCGACTGTTCAGGAATCTACAAGGTACTCCATCTAATGTTCCGCAATATGCCGAATTATTCCCTAAAGAGTGCTACAGGCAGATATCGGTGTCAATGGTGGTTACATCGTCGGCGTAGGAAAAGCTGGAAACCCAGACGTCATGGCCGGAGTCCATCCCTCTCTCATCATCGGCTCCTCCACCGAAGTCATCGCGGGCGAGAAACTCATCGTCACCGCTGGTGCCCTCGACGTCCACGTCCACTACATCTGCCCGCAACAAGTCTACGAGGCCCTCGCTTCCGGTACCACCACTATGATCGGAGGGGGAACTGGGCCAAGCGCGGGAACGAATGCCACGACGTGCACGCCAAGTCAATTCTATATGCGGCACATGCTTGCTGCTACCGACGGGTTGCCCTTGAACTTTGGTTTCACTGGAAAGGGTAACGATGCCGGGGCAGTACCGTTGGAGGAGATCGTCAAAGCCGGCGCGTGCGGATTGAAGTTGCATGAAGATTGGGGATCGACCCCAGCGACGATCGTGACCGCCTTGGACGTTGGAGACAAGTACGATGTCCAGGTTCGTGGGACACCTTCGACTGCCGCCGAGTGACCCGTAACTCAAATGCCACATACCCCATAGGTGAACATTCATACGGATACCCTAAACGAGAGTGGTTTCGTCGAAAGTTCGTTGACAATCAGATCCACATGCTTGGGAGTTAATGATACCTCTAGGTACTATCGCGGCATTTGGTGGAAGGACCATCCACACGTACCACACCGAGGGTGCAGGTAAGAGGAATCTGACCATCACAAGCAGAAGATTACTAAGATGTCGTATCTAGGTGGAGGACACGCTCCTGATATCATTGTTGTCTGCGGTCAAGAGAACGTTCTTCCGTCTTCGACGAATCCCACCCGACCTTACACACGAAATACCTTGGACGAGCATTTGGACGTGAGCAACTTCTTCGGATATACATCCCCCAGCGTCATCACCTATTTATACATTGATGGTAGATGCTTATGGTCTGTCACCACCTCGACAAGAGCATCCCTGAGGATCTCGCTTTTGCCGAGTCTCGTATCCGTGCAGAAACCGTCGCAGCAGAGGACGTGATGCACGATACAGGCGCGATCTCGATGATCAGCTCTGACTCACAGGCGATGGGTCGTGTCGGTGAGGTCATCAGCAGGACTTGGAGGACCGCGAGCAAGATGAAGGAGTTCAGAGGACCTTTGGCAGAGCTCGGAGATAAGGATGGGGCGGACAACGGGAGGGTCAAGAGGTACATCGCGAAGTACACAGTCAATCCGTAAGCTTCATTTTCGCGTCGCGGTATGTACGAACGCGCTGACGGTCGGTCAACTCGGATAGGGCCATCACGCACGGTATAAGCCATCTCGTCGGCCATGTCGCTCCAGGGACCCTGGCGGATCTCGTCCTCTGGAAGACCGAAAACTTTGGTTCCAAACCCGAACTGGTGCTCAAGTCCGGTGTGATTGTGTGGGGTCAGATGGGAGACGCGAACGCTTCGATCCCTACCGTTCAGCCATTCTTCTCTCGCCCGATGTGGGGTTCGTACCCGGCCTCTGCCGCGCTTAATTCCGTCTCGTTCGTTTCGGGAGCTTCCATCGAGTCTGGGACGATTGCGTCGTATGGGTTGGCGAAGAGGTTCGAGGCTGTGAAAGGTTGTAGAAAGATAGGGAAGAAGGATATGAAGTGGAACGACCATACGCCTGAGATGAAGGTCGACCCGGAGAACTACGAGGTCAGAGCGAACGGTGTGCTCATGCAGGTCGCACCGGCGGAGACGCTGCCTCTGACGAGGTTGTACAGCATTTTCTGATCTTCCCGGTTTTTTTTTCCTTTCTTCTTGTTCATCTTTGGAGTTTTTTCTGATTATCACTCGCTACGGCTGGCTGTGGCGTTGTAAGTTACTACCGCTTGTCGTCGAACACAAAAGAGGGGACGAAAAGGGAACGGGTCTGTCGAATCAGTTTGGAACGCTGAGCACTGAAAAATGAAGGTTTCGGCCATTGTACGTGCAGATGCGGGAGGGTGTATTATGTATCTCACTTTTTGTTCTAGTCGAATTGAATGTTGGATAAGATCTTGTTTGTAATTATTCGGGTCGTGACTGGTACGCTCAGCGCGTCGATAACGCATGCAAACCGGAATTACGGGACGGATGGGAAGTGTGAAAAGGGAGGAACCCGCTACTTTAGCACTATATACTTATCTTTCCCAGTCCCTCAGGAGGCTCAGCTCCTCATCGACCCTTTCGTTAGGGGGTTCCAAGCATTGAAGTTGATCGCAGTCTCCTGGGGTAACATCGATGGTTCAGGCTGAGTCCGTATAATGTATCACGGTCCTCATCATGGAGTCCGGGTCGTTTAAATCAGGGCTAGAGCCGTCATTCGGAGATCTCCCGTTTCTCCCGGTGGTAATCAGGTGGTAATCATGAGGGGGGAAAAGCTTCCACGATCCCTGAAAAAAACGCTCGCGTAAGTACGTGTAGAGTAGCCTCTTACTTCAGGGATCCCGGTCGAGCCCGGCTTCGTAGAGTTCCCATTCACTTGATGCAAATTAGATCGATCTCGACAGGGGCTGTGCCGGATGAGATACAAGGCTAGACCGGATGGAATAACATCAACGTTCGTGCTTGAAGTCTGGCAAGCTTGATGAATGTGATCAAGGCTTGGCTAGCAACGAGACCTTGGCCGCCTGCGGTCTCTCGGTAACCAGAGATACGTTCGGACCGGTATCATGGCCCTTCACGCCGCCGCGTGTTTTCGAGGAAGACACACACACACGTTTGAAGTGACGAAGTGCTGAGGTAACCCTTGGAGTGCAAGGCGGCCGGTTCCGTCATTCCCAAGTAAAAGTCGGGGGGGGGCACCCCAAACGATGTAATGAGATATCTCCTCGTTACATCGCATCGCCGATCTCAAGTCGGGAAAATTGGAGGTGCGGGTAGGCCGCCTGATCCCCCAACACGAGATTCTTGGGACCGCTTTTCTAGGCGCGGCTCGAACGCCTCGGGATCATAGCACTCCACATCATCCCTATAGGCTACTGATGGAAGAAGCCACAAGCGCCGGCAAAGAAACCCTGAAGTCATGCATCACCAAGGTCCTTTGTAAAAGAACTCCCAACGTTCCTGACGAGAAAGGGTACGAAGGGGAGGGAGGGGGGGTTCTCCGATATTCGAGGGTCATTTCGGCCAACGGATATCTTTACGACCACGTCTGTGCACGTCCTGTTCGTGGCGGGCGATGTGGCCATAAACGTATCGGATCCAGAAGCACGTCCCTAATACCTGGTATGACGGCAGAGGGGACGGGGTGCAGTGGTGGCAGCGGCGGCGTACAAAATTGAAATCGTACATCACGAGTTACGCCAAATTTGCCTGTGTGGCCGAAAGTAGATCCCATTCGAAGAGGGGGGGTGGGAGAGAAAGGGGGCGGCGGGAGAATGTAAGCATACGGACGCGAGCGGCCCATCAGAAGGCCTTGGCTGTAAACTTGCACACAGGGTGTCCCCCTTTCCCCTTGCGGGTCTTCGCTCGGGTCGATTGAAACTTCCGGGTAAGGGTACAAAGGGAATCGCGTGGCGAGGTGTCATACACCTATCTCGCGTCTCTGGCGACGACAATCTCTGGTGTATTGAACAGATCAAGGCGAGACCGGGTTCAATCACAAGGAACCCAGATCACGTCGCCTCAGGCCTCACCCTTCCCTTTCGGGGTACGCTAGGGCTTTCCTTCTATTACGGGGAATACGAGTCGACCAAGGGATGAATCAGACCCACCGCTAGGATTCAGGGCGGCCATCCCCGAAAACGAGAGAACAATGGGGGGGGGCAGTCACGCCCGGTAGTACCAAATCGCGAGGTGGAGCAACTGACCCTGAAATCGGATATCAAAGAAGCTCTACGTCAGAGAACCGAATGATTGTACTCCTAGGAGAAGGAGTGAATGG
>Ga0307515_10012736_pt1 | contig 15791 bp, 21 predicted proteins | sample 17_EM_MG_FD_194513 | JGI IMG/M metagenome (GOLD analysis project Ga0307515, IMG submission 194513) | Populus trichocarpa ectomycorrhiza microbial communities from riparian zone in the Pacific Northwest, United States - 17_EM | ecosystem: Host-associated > Plants > Roots > Unclassified | place... | reverse complement strand
GCCACCTGTGCCTGGGCTGATCGGGCCACCCGCGGTGGTGAATAACGAGAGTATGATGAAGATGAGGAACTGTGGCAATATACCAGGAGTAACAGGTCAGGGAGCATGCCAGAAGGCTGCGCTTGTCATGGATAAGATGGATGATGACCATTTCGACAATCTCCTGGGGTAACTTGGTGGCGGGGGACAAACACGCGGTAGGAACGTTTTGCGAAGGACTTGCAATGAACAGTTGCCTGATCCTGGCTTGACTTCGGTACCAAACTTGCTTAACGAGTAACTCAATTGCTGGTAGTAAATAACAGAACGAAGTTATTAAGAGGAGAACCAAGTGGCAACGTGAAGAACTACCTGATAGTGAGGACGTAGGGGTCTTTGTTGGCGACATCGGGGTTGCCCGGTGTTAGGCTGGAATCCAGTTTCAAGTTCAGAGGCGGGGAGGGCGCAGTTCAAAGGGGGGGTCGACGGAGGGTGTCTTGGACGAGGGGTGGAGAGTAAACAAACACTGGGTGACTGACCGATCACACGCCGATCCCCGAGTCTCCGAACTGCCCTGCTACGATCATGAATCCAGCTCTCTTCGCGCCTGTTTGCACAAGGCGCCTACATGACGAAATGGCCGCTCACCCTCTTATGAGTCTCCCTCACAGCCTCCACGCCACAACTTTCTTTCGCGGCTACCTCGAGTTTCGACCATGAAAGCCGAGTCAGTTCACCTGCTCAGCCTTGTCGAGGTTCGCTCGTGGCGAATTCTGTCTTAACCACAGGGTGAGTAACAATATAAATGTCCCAACTAGGACGCCGGCGGCGGTAGACGGGAAGAACACTGTGGCTAAAATTTGGGATAATGAAAAGTTGTGCGAAACGCGCTATGCCCCTGATCCGAAACTGTACAGGCTTTGCCGCGCGGCGTTCGGGGCACATGCTGTGTAAAAAATCACCGAGCGTGCAACGTTCGCCAATGTGGCCCAGTGGTCGGGTGACTGTCATCTGTCATGGCTCATGTTGACCTCACTGCCACCACCTTGGTTGGAAACGAGAGTGACTCGGGCACCTACGGGTGGCCTTGCCCCTTCGCAGCTTTTTCTCACTGAGATACCTCCCATTGGTTTCGTGAACGCCGAAGCTGCCTTTGGAACTGCCGCGACTGGCACGCATCACTCATTCCTTTCGAAGATGGTTCTTCAGGAATCCTTCCAGACATCTACCGCACTGTGGCCAGTGGCTTTACCCGCATATCGAGCAGCTGCCTGGTCACGATTAGAAATGGTGTCTTTTTCCTCTGGATTGATATGTTGCTACCGCTACACGTACGCAGGATATCTAGTCATCGAAAATTCCACAATGGGTTGACTACGGTTGCGATCTATCGATGGATCCGGGACGTGGCTCCCAGACTCCTGTGGTGCCAAACTCCTCCATGAAATCATAGAACAATGCCTACTTGCATATTATACATATGAATGGATGGTTCTTCTAATACAAAACTGAGTGCAAACGTGAACCAAGCAAAATCCGTGTGTTCTTATCCATCGCTCAAACCAAGCCAGAGGCGACTACCTTAAAAAACTTGGCAGATAATCGAGCTCAAGATCCGTAGTCTCGGTCTCTATCGATAGCACCACATCTGATGCGAACTGGACGGAATTGCGAGGATAGTCTCCAGAGCTTGTGAAAAAGGAGGAGCAGGTGTATGATTCCCACCCTTCGCAGGTCGCTGCCGCTTTCCGAACGGAGAGCATTAGCCTGCACATCATAATTGATACATATCTGACGGCAGCGAGAGATGATGAGACTCTGTTTCTACGGTGGTTGGAAGGACTTACACGTTTATCCCGCTAGAATGAATGTGTCGATCGCCTGTAAGTCAATGTTGGAAGATGCTGAGGAAGGTGCCCCTCACATTGCTGGTATCAGTTGAATGAACGGCTGTAAACCAAAAGATAAATAAAAGAGATCGCAGCGAGACGTGAAAACTAGAATGCTTACTCGACCCAAGATGAGCATAAAGGTGTGCATGATATGGGCGGTAAAGATGACCGTGAAGTACAACGTGCCATCCCTCACGAGGGTACGCAAGATAATCGGGTTGCCAGTCCCAGACCACCACATCACGCCTTGCTTCGCAGCGTAATAGACCGTCACAATGAATGTTATAATATCTAAAGGCAAACATCGGGAACATTAGTTAATAATCGAAATCCCCTGGTAAATGCAGCGAGTTTGCTGGAAGGAAATGCGTACCGAAAGGAAGAGCGAGCACCGTGCTCGCAATTTCCGCCGCCCTGTGCCGCGAAGTCACACACCAAAGAATTCGCAGCTGGGGGATCTCCTGGGAAGGTATCGCTTGATTCAATGGAACAGAGTAAGCCATCATGCACCGAAATTTAAACCCCGGCCCTCAGACACGGGGATCAAACATACCTGGAGTAATCATCACGAGGACGATTTGGTAAATTCCGAGTCCAAGTTGGCCGGTTGAGAGGAGAGCGAGGCAGGCTGCGATGTATATATTCTTCGAGGTTATGGCATAGACTCTGTGTGCATGTTTTTAGTCAACGCCTTGAGTTCCTGGCTGTAATGATTGGGTCATCGTACGAACCTCAAGGCGAGAGCGACCTGAGCCATCCACGTGCCGAGAATGGGGGCTAAGATGTGAATGAATGCCGTCCGATCACATCTACAGGACGATAAGGGCACAAGGGAATCAGGAACTAGGACGTCCACTTACACTTCTTGCGTATACCCCGGCCAGGTCCACTCTGGAGTATACCAGCAGACGGTCAGCTATCTGAGTACTTCAAACTTCATATCATATGTAACTCACGGACGATTGACCAAAACCGATACACCATAGGAATGTATCTAATCTGATGACAAGTGAGTCAACAGATCACCTTCCCTTGAAACTGAAGGACATACCCCGAGGAACAGAAAGAAGACTAGGATCATTGAGATGGGCAACCACCGAGATGACGACCTACTCACCCCATGTCTTCTTTCCTCTCCACGCGTATCTAACCTATAATCAACACAGTTCAATCGCAATGCGCTCAGCTTGTATCGTTCGGTGTGAAAATACCTCATCGTCGAAGGTCAAGAGGTAGTCGTAGAGGTACAGGGCGGTCAGGGCGATTGTGTAATACTGGTCGTGTGTAAGTCCCGGGTTCGTGACCTGAAAAACTCGAAGCAGACACGTACATTCAACGCAAACCTGGGGTGTGCGTGGGAGAGAAAGCGCATGAACATTTAGATTCGAGAAAGGCACGAACGACATACCCATCATGAAAACTGGAGATAAGGTCCTCGCCGGTCGATTCCATGCTGGCTGGGTAGGCCGGGTGTTCGAGGGCGGGACCGGGAGGAGAGCGAAGAAAGGTTGACCAGATGAGTTTTAAACCTGGAAAGCTTGCGAGCATGAATGACAGGAAATAAATAAATATGCGCTAAGTTCAAGGTTGTTCCTACCCTGTAACCACTGACGGAACCGCCAGTAGGCGAGAATCACGTCCCTCGGATTCCTTCTTTCCCTGCAGGCAAGGGCCAGACGTGGTGGTGCTGCATTCCGTGCAGAAGCTCAGCTAGGATCAAAATTGGAGATCTTTGTCCGCCCTGCTCCCTACTGGGTTTATTTCCTCTCGGCAAGCCAGCTACAATAACCACACAAAGTCAAAAAGGGTATTCCGCCCGTGGAATAAGACGTACTGACCTCCCCGAGAGCATAATAACGGCAGTTGAAGAGAGTTCTAGTATTGCAAACGTCAATGGTCGCCGCCAAATTTTCCCATTTTCAGTCAGTTCGCCGCCGCGCTGTCGCTTCATTTGGCCGTTGACCGAAGATCGATGCGGGTCGCCGATCACCATCACCAGTCTAGTCCGCTGGTAGTTCATTAAATGCTATTTTATCGGCACCGTACCGATGGGAAGTCGCACATGATGCATGATGCATGAAGCTTGGACAGGATGGCCCTCGCTCGCCTCTGCATCCTCCGGACAGTGGTTATCGTAAATTCTACCTGACGACCCCGTTCAGGATTTCGAAGAACGGTATCACCCGGTTCTCTGCAACAAATCGAACGCATCCCGAACTGCTGCGACGCCACTGGCACCTTCAAAACTCCAGAATAGCAAGCTTTGGGCGTCGGGCTTCGTACCCACCACGAACTCTGATTTCCTTCCATCAGTGCCAGCAAAGTCTCGGTATGGATCCGTGATCCATCCCCGGCGCGCCGTGTTCCCCAACAGGGCCGCCCACTCTCGAAGTCCTGAAAGCGATCTTTCAGCTCACCAATTCTGGAGTCGTCTGTTCGGCCTCGGCCCAGATTTCTCTAATGGGCGTTGGGTACGAATACTTGATGATAATTTGTTGTCAAGGCCCCTCCCCGTCCCTCAGCGAATACCTGTCAAATTCCGCCGTCCTGCCCGTTCGGTGGTTTGGGTGGTGACTGGCCCGACAGTTCCCGCCTTTACGGGAAGGAAATCGTAATCTCTCAATGTTGCAGCGAAGTTTGGAGCCCTGCGATCAGTTCACTCATCTTTCGAAATGTCGCAGACCTGCTCTCGAGGTTGCTGCCAGCCGGAACCGTGCATTTTCCAGGTTGGGGTGTATCGACGCCACACTTCCCAGGAGCCTGGCGTATTGCCGGGTTGTACTTAATGCGATGTGTATTCAGCAACCCATGTCCTGTCGGCGGAGGAGGACGGTCATTCCGATCGGTTCATCCTTACCCTTACTATGGGCGGGCCGCGGAGGATCGTGAGTCGCCGGCGCATCCGACAGAACCACAAAACCCAGAGGTATCCCTGTCTACATACAATGTTACGCTGAACACTCAAGCTTCTATCCCTTCACGTCGGGTAGCCCTACCCGAACTTAACCGGGGCTCCCTTGATGGGGCTGGCCAGCGCTGGTCCCAGAAACTGAATAGAAATTTGCTAAGCGGTTGGGCAGCAGGTGGGGCGTTTTTCTGATGTTTACTCAAGCGATGAGTGAGCTGCGTGCCTGGGTGCGGGTAGGTGTAGAGGACCCATCATATCAGAAACCCACCACAGTTCATTCCAACCCATCCCGCACCGTTTCACACAACCTAGACCTGGTGCACGACACCCAAGAATTTTCTACGACTCGCTCGCAAAATGTAGATGTGTGCTGATCTCAGTAATTCCGGGAGGCTTTCGTCATCCCAGAAATACGCGAGCTCGGGGACACAAATGGGCGCAAATCGCCGCTTTCGGGTACAGAACGGAGGGAAATGCGGTGCGATGGAGTCAAACGGAGGACAGATAGCAATGCGGTCTTGTAGCCCGGTCCTTGTTGGGTGTTCACTGCGGTGAGTATCGTTTACAACCGAAAAGTATCATCTAATAACCGAAACACGGTGTCTGTTCTAAGAGTCAGAATGTGGGGGTGCGGAACGTGACCGGTGGTATGTCTAGTGCGCTCGGGGGATTTTTTCCTGGCTTTATCCGACGAGCAACCTGGTATACCTAGAGACTTGAAGTCGTGGGCGCGGCAGAAACGGTTCCAACGACCTCATCCAAGAACTTGTTCGAGTACCGCAAGCACTGCTGGTAGCATTTCTCAAACCCATTCTGCAACCCATCAGCGATCAGACGTAGGCCAGTTCTGGCTGTCTCAAAGACTCACTATTCCTCCATAATACGGGTCCTAAAGTCCACAGTAAAAGAATCAACCCTCAACCGCCCAGAATGCAAACAGGGGGGTTGCTCACCGCAATCGCTTTGTTATCGTCGTACGAACCAAACAGGCGGACTTCTGCCTTGGAGCCTTTCGGCTGGATCCTCTTCAGATTGGCTAGATTCGATTCATCCGATGCGAGGATATGAGTGAACCGGTTGAAGTCTTCCTGAGAAACTTGTCGGGCGGCGCTGTTGATTGGGACACCGTGCTGATGAACAGGATATGCAATGTCAGGTTCGAGCAAGATACTGTATAGGCGCCGAGTGTCCGCTAACTTTCTTACAGGTATCCGCGGTTCTACAAGGCATCGGTGAAGAAAGGTTCGCGTCTATGGAGGCGGGGTCGTACCTTGAGTCAGGATCTTCCCCGACATGATAACCCGCGGTCCCAGCACTATCGACGAAGATGTCCAACCCTCGCTGCTTCGCGACGTGCTGGAGGACGGCCTCCCCCATCGGGGATCGGCAGATATTTCCTGATCATGATCATTCGCATTAACCCGCCGTATCCTGCATCGCACGCCATTCACAAAGGCGGTACGCACCTAGGCAGACGACGAGAACTGAAGGAGTCGTGGAAGCCATGGTCTGTCTGCTGTCGATCTGAGATCGGAGGAGCCGAAAGAACCGAGTGTAGTGACACGTGATCCCAACCGACGTGCGTGTTCCGATTTGACAATGTTCCCCTCCACGGCTGGCACGCTGACATGCATCCGTGACTCTTGAAAGAGGTTATTGCTTGTTGGGACCGGCTCTCGGAGGGTTTAATTACCCGGTTACGCCCTCGAGGTGGAATGCCACAAGAGATTTGATAGCATAATCATCACGCTTGGATATTCGTGTTTATTGTAAAATGTGCTACGACGGAGATTCATCTGTTATGTCCGTCCGAACGCCCTGCAATCAGGTCGATAGTTGCGCATCGTCATTCATACAAGAGGGATTAGCCAGAGGAGCCGGTGCCCTGGTTCTTCGACGGGTCTCCAGGTAGAGATCCACGGGATTTCTAGACAGGTCAGCTGGGGATCTTGGGGAAATGTGCGTCCCTTCAACCAAGGGTTCTTTTCACCAGGCCCGGGGTCTGCTTCGCCGTGCGCAGTTTCCTGGTTGGTTGCGGAAGCACGGCATCCGTGAGGGACTCGGTGGGACTCTCTTCGGAAACGCCGTTTCCAAAAATTCCTGCCAGGGAATAGTAAACCCGTGCGTCGACGCTAGCTAACCGGAGCGGAGTTTTCGGGCGCCTTCTATCGGTGCAGCCGGGAAGAATCATGATAAATGGAAAGCTGGTAAGCTCGTCCGAAATTTCCTACGCTGAGCCACAAATCCGGGAAAGCATTGGAACTAGGCAGAAGTTCCAAAGCTATAGCGGGGCTGCGGATACTAGGACCAGGGACGAGATCTTCAGGTATAATAGGTGATCTCGGAGGATTGTAGAGGGTCCTCTGGGTCCACACTACTAAGAATGCACTGTGGGAATAGACATGCAAAATATGAACACGGACTGAAGGGACCTTTGGCATTAGTACCATCGACAACTTGAATGTAAACTGGGACTCTTAGCATCCATGGCTGATGACTTTCGTTCGAGCGGTCCGCGGCCACGCGAGGGGCAACAAAAGCAGGTGCGTCCGGTGATCGAATCTTCCTCGTCTCTCCCTCCACTTCCCATTCCTCCGTGTGCTCAAGCCGGGCACACACTCGCCCACAGCCAACCAGAAACTTGGTGCCACAATCTCTCGCCCTGCGGTGGACTATCCCAGAAACGCCGTCGCGTGCGTCTACCTGCAACGCGCTTGGAGAGGAGAGCGCCGGAAATATCCGAACCCGGCCTTTTGGAATGGTCCCATCACGACTCCCCGATCTCCCACCTGAGATCTGGGAGTACATCCTCCATTTCGTGCCAGAACCAGCTATATACGATATCAAGCTCGTGAGTCGTCTCCTTCACGCTGAAGGGTCCAAGCGAGGTCCGGTCGAGCGAAAGGCTAAGCGTGCTACTCTTTTTTTTAAGGTTAACCGTCAACTCCGAGAGCTGATAGCGGATTCAACGTCAATCCAATACCGCCTGGAGCTTTACCGTGCCGGATACGAGGACAACACCCGAGAAACTCAACCCTCCATAGCCAGCCGACGTGAACAGCTGAGAGAATACCAAGCCGCATGGTCTGACGGGGAACGCGCAATTCCGGTGCGGGAAGTGTTCAAAGGTACTTCGGGTCCTGAGCTCGCCGGAGACACCCTCGTCACTATGGGCCAAGCAAGGTTGTCTTTCATTAAGCTACCTTCAAAAGCGAAGAGGCTGCCTACCAAGGATTGGACTGTGGACCTTGCTTTTGATGGCTGGTCGGTCGCCATCCATCCACCGACAAATGTCGTGGCGGTTTCCGAGTATACTGGGTCCATTTCGTACGTGTCTTCTCGGCCGTCCTTTCATCCTGTGCTTGCGGCGCTCACAAACTCTTCGCACCTGTAGGAGTGTTCCCATTCATATTCTAAGAATAGATACCGGACAGCCACACCCCCTTGCCTCCATTTCGGCCCTACACCACGACGTCCGAGACAACTTCACAGAAATTTATCCTCCATATATGTCCATCAGTCAAAGCACCGTCGCGGTTTTGTTCCGCGAATCCGGACAAGCAGAACAAGTGATTGACGAAGACAGGCTGTTTGTGTGGAATTGGAGGACGGGGTCCAAAATTCTCGTGGGTTTTTCCCCTCCCCGATATCCCATTCCCACCGGGTTGCTCACACATTTGCGCTCCTTTCGTTAGAGCTTGAGCAATACGTACTACGAAATAATAACCCTCTTCAGCGACACTTGGCTGGCGGCAGGGTTCGCCTTCCGACCCGCAGACGGTCGTCTTCCTGACACTTACGCCCTCCATCTCATGGACACATCCGATACTCCCGTCCAGAAAACAAAACTCGAGCTCTGCGTCCCTTCATACGGAGATCACGGCCACTTTGCCGGGTTACATTCCGGCGAATCAGCATTCTATGAGGCCCCTTCTTCGAACTCGGGCCCTCGACCTCCTTTCTTACCCACCCCGTCGGAAGCGATCGTTACGGCTCGAATCCAGATGTGCGACACTGCGACGGAAGAACACGCTTCATACTGTGTTACTCTGCGCCTTTGGGAGTTGTTGGAGCTCGCGAAGTGGGGTGAGGCATCCGTCCCGTGGGAGGATTGGGCACCTTACGCCTCCATATGGGAGAAGAAGGGGCTCATTCAACATATTTTCAGCGATTTTTGCGTGTCGGGTTGGAGGCTTGCGTGCCCGTTGAAGGAAGTCGGGCCGGGTGAATTGATCTTTGAGATTCACGAGTTTAATTCTCGGTGCGGACCACCTATTTCTCTATCGAACGGAGGCCCGTCGACCGTTACAAATTTGGCTTCTTCCACGGACACAAATGTGAAGAAGGAAAAGGAGGAGGTCGTGAGCGACCTTCGGTCGTCGAAGCGGGTCAAGGAGCTGGTGTTCAAGCGGAAGGAGGGGATGGAAGATCTAACGAACCTGTCGACGAATGTGATGATTACGGAGGACAACCTCATCCTGGTCACGGTACGTTGAGATCCCAGCTGCTCTCTGGGGTAGGTGAGTTGACGTTGACTTTTCTAGTGGACGCCCGGGATAATGGCTTGGTCCATGACGATTATAACGTTCTGAACCGTTCAACCATGCGCACGATGATACACGATGTGCCTGGTTTTCCTTTCCATTTTCTTTCTGTTTTGACGTTGGCCTCACGGTTTCTGGAAAGACACTCGTTCATGCCCACGCACTCATAATCCCACCGGTCACGACGCTGTAGCTAACTTGTTGTGTTTCATGTATACGTCTCCTTCCTTCTATGTACCCGGTTTTCTCACTGAACGCAGCACACGGACCATGAATGTATTGAGTTGTATGATACATCAGCAATTTCGAGATTAATTATCTATACAATCCTTGTCCTAGGAGGATCTCGTCGTTCGGTATGTTCAAGATATCTCCACCGGCAAAACTTAGCGGTGGGTGGGCATGTTGACGGTAGCGTGACTCTCGAGAGCATCCTCGCTCCTCCAGAGGGCGGTGGTAGTCTATAATAGATGAAGGAGAGTCCTCGTCAATTTCCCCTCGAAGCAGCCGGTCACGGAGACCCTCACCTTATTCTGAGTATAGAAGTCGATACCGCCCCTTCCGTAAAACGGGATATCTCCAAGCGCACTAGCCTTGTTCCCACTCCACGAGAACATGGGCAAAGGCACGGGGATAGGCACGTTAACTCCAATCTGTCCCACGTTGACCTCCCTCTCGAACTTCCTAGCGGTTGCACCGGATTGAGTGAAGATGGCGGTGCCGTTACCATACTTGTTCTCGTTGACGATCTTGATAGCCTGGTCGAGGGTCTCGGCATGGAGAACGATAAGAACGGGTCCGAAGATCTCTTCGTGATAGCATTTCATCGTGGTGTCGGCTTGGATGACGGTAGGTCCAATGAAGTTCCCGTCTGGGTAAGCTTCTACCTTGATACCACGCCCGTCCAAGAGGATCTTTCCACCCTCCGGCTCAGCGGAGCCAATTAATCCAATAATACGATCTTTTGCAGCGGGAGAAGTGACAGGGCCGCTACACACGCTTATGAGTCATGCGAGCGTGGGAGGAGGAAAGAAGTTTACAGGTCAGTGTTGGGCTCAAAACCTCCGTTAACGCGGAGTTTTGAAGCACGCTCGACGAGACTAGGGAGGAACTCCTTAGCGTCTCCGACAAGGATGGCGACAGAAATCGCCATGCATCGCTGACCAGCAGCACCAAAGGCAGCGCCAGTGATCGTGTTCAGCGTGTGGTTAACGTTAGCTGGGATCACGGGTAAGCTAGTGGGACAATCATATCAGCCAAGGACTCACTGTCCGGCATGATGACTGCATGATTCTTCGCACCCATGTTGCATTGCACTCTTTTACCAGATTGGCGAGCCCTACAGACTTTGTCAACTGGCGAGCGAAAGAACGGTTCGAGAGGTGCAAACCTTTGGTAAATGTGCTTTCCAGCTTTGTCACCTCCGACAAAACTGACAGCCTTAATATCGGGGTGATCACAGATGGCGTTCACAGTGGGAACGCTTCCGTGGACGATGTTGAGGACGCCAGGTGGCAGACCTATGAGGAGGATTAGGGGAGTCGGTGCATGATGATCATTCGAAGCGTTACCAGCCCGTTCACAAAGCTCGGCGATCATCATTGCGGCACCAGGATCTCTTTCGGAGGGTTTCAAAATGAGGGTGTTCCCAGTAACAGTAGCCAAAGGAATCGTCCATAAAGGGATCATCCTAAAAGGCCGCAATCAGAACTGACGGTAAAAATGATGTCCACGATAATTACGCAGGGAAATTGAATGGGGCAATACTGTAGATGTGTGAGCTTAGCCAGCGACCCGCGATAAACCGACACAAGCGAAACAAACCTGGCGCATACACCTAATGGAAGGCGTCTGGTCTCGGTATCCATATCCTTGGCTACCTCGATCTTGTCGCCCATCAAGGCTGTTGGGATGTTACAGGCAGTCTCAACCACCTGAAGGCCTCGAAGGATGTCCCCGTGCGCATCTGTGCGGGAAGGGATAAGTGAATCGTGAGGCGGTCGAATGCAGGGAGATGACACACCGGCGAATGTCTTTCCTTGCTCAAGAACAATGCTGTTTGCGATAGCATCCGCATTTTGACGTATTTGGGCCTGAAGTCTAAACGTAATAACGAAGTCAACGACTCGGGAGGAGAGGGAGAGGCGGGGAGGCATACTGGAGGGCGAATCGTTGTCGTGTGAGAACGGAAGTGCGACTCCAGGTCTTAAATGCCTCCTTAGCAGCTTCAACAGCCTGCTCGAACTCGGAGGAGGTCGTCTCTGGGACGCGAGAAAGCAAGGTCTGCGTCGCCTGTAGGAATAGCTATCAGCTCTCCGCCAACATGAGGGTTGGTGTGGTCGCACCGGATCTACCAAATCTATCCACTGTTCAGACTTGCTATCGACGAATTTCCCCCCGATGTAGTTCTTGACGTTCTCTCCGGAAGCATTCGTTCCCTTCCACTCAGCAGTGATTTGTTCCGCCTTTGTGCGAGCAACAGCGTTGAGGCTGGTCAACGGAGCGCGAGAGACGGCGGTCGCAAGGCCGCGTATATGGGTCGGCACGACGTTCGGTAGTCTCAGCATGGATGTTTACTCGAGGATGAGGGTGTATGGAAGAGACTCTGAGAGGGCGTGTCCGCCGGTTTTGTGGGGAACAGGCTAGATCCGATCGTCACGTGAGGGCGGCATCTACAGATTGAACTTTCGGCCGACGACCGCAGGTCCGCAAGGGACAGGACGGCCCCTCGGCCCCCTCCGCATCAGGCCGGGAGGAGTTTCTTGAGTGAAATCTGGGTCTAAAAACTTCGATGATGTGGTTATTGTGACACCCCGCGGCTGGGAGGGTGCTCCGAACGGACATACAAGTGTGGGGTCGGCGCAGAGGACGTCGGTGGGACTCTGGAGTTGTTATCTGTGGCTGAGCGCTCTGTCTGGTAGATAAGGTGAAGCAACATTCGTCAGGAAAGCGCAGCAAATTCTCTCAAGTTCATCGCATCCCACCTGTATAGTTCTCGACGTTCTTAAGGATAAAAAAACGTATTTTTCTCGCAATCAGCGGCGCTTGATCGCACGTGGGGGTGTGAAATCTAACGGCGATTGACTGAACAGGATTCTCCTTCTCTCCCAATCCACGACCATCTCCGCTTATCCTTTCTTACCAGCAAACGACCGCTATGGATGAAGAATACGACGTACTGTTTCTCTTTTTTCCTCTCCTCCTTGAGCTGATCACCATCGCAACAGGCCATTGTCCTTGGAACTGGCCTGACAGAATGTATCCTCTCAGGTTTGTTATCCGTCGAGGGGTTGAAAGTCCTCCACATGGACAGGAATGACTACTATGGCGGTGACAGCGCATCCCTCAACCTCAACCAGGTACGACTGAAATCCCCTTATATCAGCCCAATCTCATCGATCAATGGCCTCCGCTCCCAGCTCTACCGCAAATTTCGCCCAGAACAGACCGTATCCGCCGAACTCGGGAAGCCCAGGGACTATAACATCGATCTGATACCAAAATTCATCTTCGCTTCGGGTGAACTCACAAAGATCTTGGTCCACACAGAGGTCACCAGATACCTTGAGTTCAAGCAGATCGCTGGAAGCTTCGTCTACAGGGACGGAAGGATTTCAAAGGTCCCCTCCACAGAAATGGAGGCCGTCAAGTCCCCTTTGATGGGTCTTTTTGAGAAGAGGAGAGCCAAGAAGTTCTTCGAGTTCTTGCAGAACTGGAAGGACGACGATCCCGCCACTCATCAAGGTAATTTGCAGCTCCGTACTCATCGTCTCTCAAAAAGACTCACGCTCTACGACGTAGGCATCGACCTCGATGTAGACAGCATGAGAGTTGTCTACGAAAAGTTCGGTCTCGAGTCCGGCACTCAGGACTTTATTGGTCACGCCATGGCCCTCTACCTCGATGACGAGTAAGCCTCACCACAACTCATCCCTGTTGCCTATTCTCACGCTTCTCATAGCTATATCACCAAACCTGCCCGACCTACCTACGACCGTATTATTATGTACACGTCCTCCATGACCCGTTACGGCAAATCACCCTACATTTACCCTCTCTACGGTCTTGGAGAGCTCCCTCAATCCTTCGCCCGTCTCTCTGCCATCTATGGCGGTACTTACATGCTCGACAAGCCCATCGACGAGATTGTCACCGATGATGATGGCGTGTTCGTTGGTGTCCGTTCAGGGAATGAAACCGTCAAGGCCAAGCGGGTCATTGGCGATCCTTCCTACTTCGGTGCTGGCAAGGAATCCGAAGGTGGAAAGATCCGGGTCCTCGAGGAGGGCAAGGTCATTCGAGCAATCTGTTTCCTCAAACACCCCATCCCTGGAACCGACGACTCGGACAGTTGTCAGATCATTATCCCCCAGAACCAGGTCAGAAGGCGAAACGGTATGAGTCCTGTCACGACATTCTCCTCGACGAACTTTTATGCACCTTATGGTCTGCGCCCCAGATATCTACGTTGCCATGGTTTCTTCTACCCACAACGTTTGCGCCAAGGACGTGTACATCGCGATCGTCAGCACGATCGTTGAGACCAACAACCCGGAGGCTGAGATCGAGCCCGGTCTTAGGCTCCTTGGACCCATCTTTGACAAGTAGGTGACATCCAAAGCCAATGAAGGCGCATATACTCAAATCACCTAGGTTCGTTTCTGTCTGCCCATTGTACACTCCGACATCCACGGGTGAGGCCGACCGCATCTTCATCACCCGTTCGTACGATGCCACTTCCCACTTCGAGACGGTCGTCGATGAGGTTCACAATGTCTGGAAGAGGGTCACTGGACGCGATTTGGTGTTGAAGGCTAGGGAGCCCGATGACACTAAAGAGCAAAATCCTTAATCAAGCTGGCAATGTCGACAATGATGATACTTTCCTTCATTTTGTGTACTTAGTACCGACACTTACGGATTTTCGCACATCCTGTTCTTTTTACGATCAAATATGTATCGGAGCTTAGTTATGCTGGCGGGATCTCGCATTTATCGCGCGCGGGGACTTTGCACCGTCAATGTCTGGGCGTTATCTTGTGCAATGTGACGTCCGTGCTCAAAATTCCCGAGGGGTCGGAAAACATCGGGCAGATTCGCTCTCAGAAACCTTCGGTCCTCTCATTCATGTCTCCTATCCTGGGCACCGGTCGAATTGGTATCCCGAGTGCATCTGGTGGCAAGCTGTGATCGATGTTGTGATAGAACACGAGCTTAGCGTCTGCGGTTTTATATTTCCTTCCCTCGGCTTGTTCTCGCTTTATCAACAATAAGGGGGGCCTCGCTGAATTGTCCCCCCATGCTCGTCTGTCTCTTCTATATGTATTACATACCAGTAGACGCACGGTTAACGAAAAAGGAGAATTCGAAACTCACTAATCATACTCTATGCGGAACTCTACGAAAGGGATACGTCTAGAAACCGAAACTGCCCATGTCAAAGTCGGGAACCTGAATGTTCTGCTTCGCACTCTTGATCAGACTTCCCAAGCCAGCCTTTCGCGACAACAGATCCCCTTCGTCCTTCAAATGCTCCAACTCATCCAACCCACTCTCGCCCCTCGGCCTAGGCGAGGGCAAACCCGTGAACCCTGACGTCTTGGCACCAGTCCCAGGTTCAGATTCGTCAGGGACTTTGAGCTCTGGGGACGCTCGACGGGTTGGGGGTTCAGTCAACATGTCCATGTCGATCAGGATCTTGCTTTCCCTTCTCGTGCTCGCGGCCAACGCGAAAGGAAACGCAAAAGCGGCGGATGATGTCGGACTTGGGGGAAATAACATGTTCGCTGTCCCTGCTGGAGCTGCGCCGGCGGGTCGAGCAAAAGACCAGGATTTCACGAGATCCAACGCGAGTATATGGCACCCTAAGCGACGCAAATAGTGTGTTTCCATCATTAGCTCCGAGGCGGGGAACGAGATGAAAGCCTTACCCATTCTACAAAATACGCGGGCAATTTGAAGGACGAAGTTGAATTCCGTCCGTCCCGAGATTTCGCTCGTCCCTTTAGCGGTTTGAAGGGTCTTCATCTTCAGTTGAGAGAAGAGAAGAGCTAGGGAGGTGTCGTCATAGTGAGGATCCCCGATCGAAGGGATCGGGACGTCGAGCACCTTGGCGACATCTTGCAACGGAGTCTAACAAAGGACCTCTTGAGGTGAGATCTATAGGCTTCACAATAACCAGAATAAAACGTACCACGAGTACCCGCACAGCCAAATCCCTCCTATGCGACAACCAAAACGCCCAACTCGCCAACCACCGATTACCGTCCTTAAACGCAAGCGGGACCACCGTCTCTCTGAGGATCTCCTGTAACACCGGCCCATCATCATTCCCTTCGACGATCCTGGCCAAGGCGATCCCCAACTGCACATCTCCGATCTGCCTCACGCAGATCCTAACCGCGTCCCTCAATGCCCCTCCAAGCAAGAAAAACGCAGCGGCGTATTCTAGAGGACCGATCCCAGTTA
>Ga0307515_10012735_pt1 | contig 15792 bp, 11 predicted proteins | sample 17_EM_MG_FD_194513 | JGI IMG/M metagenome (GOLD analysis project Ga0307515, IMG submission 194513) | Populus trichocarpa ectomycorrhiza microbial communities from riparian zone in the Pacific Northwest, United States - 17_EM | ecosystem: Host-associated > Plants > Roots > Unclassified | place... | reverse complement strand
TGCAGTGTAATTATTTTATATCAAAAAAATTAAGAAACAATTAATATGGAAGTAGTTATATATAGTTATTTCACATAAAAAAATTAATAAACAATATATATGGATATAGGTAAAATTAAAAAAACAATACATGTAGATGTAAACTATAAAAAAAAATGTGAAATTTAATATAGTTATTCCATATTGAAAAGTTAGAAAATACAATTCACATGAAAATATGAATTCTATATTAAAAAGTTAAGAAAAAATTTATGTGGATGTAAATTATAAAAAATGTATACCATGCTAAGTATTTGTAAGTTAATTTTATTTTTTTTAATTTATTAAAAAATTAATATATATATAAAGATCTCTTCCAAGTTGTTTTTGATCATTTACCCGACAAGTCATTTAAATTTAACCAAACCAACCAAACCTAAATTTTTATTATTTAAAATCTAGAATTTAAATCCGACCAGCTCGTATTTCCATAACAATGGTGGATACTCGGTGCAGAATTAGATGGCCTACTCTTCTTTTTACAGCTGGATTGATGAAAAAACGAAAAGAAAAGGAATCCTCTTTCACATGCCCATTTTGGCCATTTCGTAACAATTCTTGATTCGCTTTGTTTGATGGTAGAACGAACAATTAGAGAATTTGAGCAGTGGTGGGAAGCAAAAATCACACGAAACTAATCATGCAGCAGATCAGGAGCTACCAGGTAGAGGTCGCCATAAAATATTGCTTGCCACATCGACTATCCTTCAAAATATATTATTTTATTTCATATTCATGATTTTACAGTAGACTTTGTTTTGAAGAATCATTTCTAAAAAAAACATGATATCTAAAACTTAAAATTCTCAAATTGACACAAATATCATACGTTGATAAGAAGTCACTAGTTCTATGATCTACTCTCTGTCATGGATCAGATTTTTCTCTCCTAAAAAATAAATATTCAAGCCTTTTCAAAGTGTTTTCTTAATATAAAAACATAAAAAAAATTAAAATTAAAATTAAAATACTTACGTATACGTTTAATAAAATAAATTGAGAATTATATGGGTTAATAAATAAATAAAAATTTGTTAATGATAAATAAAGATGAAAATTAAAAAATTCAAAGTCAAATATAGACCAAGATATTTGGTTTCACAACTTGAATTTTTGATTCAATTGTGTTTAATGACTTTGTTCAAAAAACTAATTTTTTATTTAATTAAATGATAATAAAATAGACACAAATAAAATTGATTAAATAAATAAAAGGTAAAAAAATATTATGCAATGTTACACATATTAAAAATATTATTTGAACATAAATATCCTGAACATGCAGCTTTTTTCAACATGTTTTTTTACATAAAAAATATAAAGTGTAAATAAAAAGCTTATGAGTACATCTAATTAAATAAATCGAGAATAATTTGTATCGATAAATAAAAAAAACATTAACAATGATTAAATATGTATTTGGAAAAGTCGAGAGATAAATGTAAATTAAGATATTTGATCCAATAACACAGGTCATTTATCCGATTGTGCTCGATGACTATGTTTATTATTTTTATTTAATAAAATGATAGTTAAAATAAACACACACTTAAGATTGATTAATTAAAATCAAAGGGAAAAATATCTCGCAATGCTGTACTTATAAAAAATACTATAAAAAAATAATTTTCAATTATATATAATATAAAAAAAATACAGATGAATTTGAATAACCTCATCAAAAAATAAATACGTGCAAAATAAATAAAAAAACCATTATTGAAAAGGCTAAATACAAAAAATAAAATAAAAATAAAAATAAAAAAGAATGGATATTAATTGAAATGTAATTAAAAAAATTATTAAAAAAATATATAAAAAAAGCAAGATTTTTTTTAAAAGGAAAAATTACAAAAAGAAAAAAAGAAAAAAAGAAATAGACTAGACGTCGCTGGGCATGGTAAGCTAGGCCAATGCCTGGACCATAAAAGGAAGGTCTCGCACGTGGGTCTTTTTTTAAATGTAATTGGGGTGGACAACTTGTCATACACCCCGATATTCTTTGAGAAAAAAATATCCGAGACGACCTATTGTCTGGGATTACGTAGATTCCAACCATTACGATGACCGAAAAAACATAGTATATTGTTTTGACCCCAAAGGCAATTTTCTATCTATTTCTGACCCCAACACTTAGAAAAGAGGATACACACACCTTTACAAACTCATAAATGACCTTAAAAACCACCTAAAAAACCAAAATCAACTTGAAATAAAAAAAAAAGATCTTCCCAAGCTTAGATTTGGTTTCTTAGGTCATTTCAAGGTTAAAAACACATAAATAGAATTCCCTTCACCAAATGGACCCATTTGACACCAAGATCAATCATTTGGGTAGCTAAAATTGGTGAAAGCACTGATTTTCTCTCTCTATTACTAGATTTCAACGGCCTCCCTCTCTCCTCTCTCAAACTAGAGACTAAAAAAATAACAAAAATGAGCTTTTTTACCAAATAAAATTGAAAAAATATTGAGGGACTGAATATATATAGGTTACAAAGTTCGAGGAATAAAGTAAATATTTTGTGTGAACTTTGAAACCATTACCCATTTATAGCGCATTTTCTATTTTGGTCCCCTATCTTTTGTTTTTGTTTTTTTTTCAACAAATTTGATTCAATTGTTCTTGAATTTGACAAAAAAGGATGAAATCGTGCAAAAAAAAAATTAAGGATCAAATTGAAAAAAGAAAACAAAAATTTAAACAATATGTCTATTGTAAAATATGAGAGGGTGAACAATGTCGTGTGTGCATAATGTGTTAGCCCACATGTTTTAGATTGTAGGTAATAACTTATAGACGACATTAATAATAATGTTAGCAAAATCTGTTGTTGATTCCTTAGATTATTTTTTTGAGAAATGATACAGTTTGATAAAAATCTTGGGAGAATGACATAGGTTGAAAAAATATTTAGGAAATAGCAGAGTTTGAACACAACCATATTTCTAAATATTGATTTTGTACACAACTATTATTTTCAATAGTGGTTGTTTAGACATATTTCAATTAACCTCAACAAAAGTCAACTTAAAATTCTATGAAGATCTAATGAACAAAATATAATATTCAAGATCCAATATCCAAGAGAAAAAGGGAGATAGGGTGATGTGGCAGGAAAGATGATTAACCCTGAATTAACCCTGAACAAAACCCTTAACTAATTACAACCTCATTTGATGGTCTTTCAAGTTGTGATTAAAATCGTCTCGTCGAGATTCTTCTTATGCTACTAGGTGTGTTGAAAACGGAGTCCCGGTAACCCATTCTTTCTTTCTCTTTTTTCTTCTATCTTTCTCTCTCATGCCATATCAACTTCTCTCTCAAGCCATTAGACCTTAAATTTCATCTCTTGACCATCAGATTTTCGTAAAATTTTAGGTTGACTTTTGTACGTTTTAATTAATTTAAAGGAGACATGAGTTTTGAAACAACTGTTATTCCCAACCATTATCAAGTTTATAATTCGAAAACTTTGAGGACCAAAGTGAACTTTTCATCACAAGTTTGAAACAACCACCTTTATTTGTTGTCCTTTTCACTTTAGTCCTCTATCTATGAATCTTACCATTCCTCGATAAACTTACTTTAATTGGCAATCAAATCAAACCTATAAGGGTGTAATTGGAAAAAAAAGTATAAGGACAAACATAAAACAACACACTGTAGCAATCTATAATGATTTTTGTCTATGCAAACAATGACGTGATGAAAATCATTCATGAGTTGAGATTTACCATCTCAGGTAAGTTTAAGGAAAAAAACACTTCGGCTAAACTCCTATCATCGAACTAAACCCATTGACATAAAAATCTACCATTTTTTTAGCCAAAAACTGGTGTCAGCTAAAACTCTCTCCATCACTGGAATTCATCTATTTTCCCTCTCCTATCTCAAACTAAGAACCAAAAAAATAAAAAAAATAAAGTTTGGCACTAAAATTGATTTTTAAAAAAAAATTAAGAGGGACAACAAGTTTATAATTTGAAAAGTTTGGGGACTAAAGTTAACTTTTTTCCATAAGTTTGAACACAACCACCCATTTTTCCACCTTTTTCACTTTGATCATTTGTCTTTGAATCTTACCATTTCTCAATAAAATTGCTTTAAGTGGAAATTGATTTAAGTCAATAAACCTGTAATTGAAAAAAAAGTTTAGGGATGAAAAAAAACAAATCATTATAGCAATTTATAATGATTTATCACTGTGTGAACAATGATATGGTGAGAAGTAATGTCACCATGTCTTTTAGATTATAGTTAATAACTAGATCGATGATCCGTGTTATGTCGTGAGTTGATTAAAAATTTTTGAATATACAAAAAGGATGCTTAAATGATGATAATATTTTCAAATAAGCAAGAAAAACCTAATACTCGAGTCATTAACTCAACTAGATCCAAAGATCGGGTAGTTAAATAATATGATTTAAACTATAGGCAACAATTGTAGATAAAGCGTAAATTTTTTTTGGTAACAATCAACTAAAAAAAAGTGAGCCACCGATATGATATCAGAAAGAAAAAGAAAAGAAAAGATCGTTGGAAACTCACTATCACTTTATTATGGACATCACTCATCATATAAAGAGCTTGCTAGGAGGGTTCAAACTCGACTATAGAATTCTGGACAACAACATAAAAAGAAGTCATATAGGTCATCAAAGCAACGTTTCGGAAAAGCAAATCGAACAAAACAAAATGAAGGAAGCATCCGTCTATATTCAATAAATCAATTCTATTTAATTCGAGAATAAATTTTATTTAAAAAATAAATTTAACAAAAAATAACATATAAAAGACATGAGCTAACCCAATTAAATAAAAAAAATGATGAAACCAAGGTCATAAAAAGTATGAGAAAAAAAAGCATAGCTCAATCTTCAATAAAATATTGAAGAATAAAATCAAACAAATATTGGCTTAAAAAAATGATAAAAATAACCAATGCAATCCTATAAAATCAAAAAAATATTGGCTTTAAAAAATGATAAAAATAACCAATGCAATCCTAGGCAAACCTCACGAAGCTGGGTTAATTTCCAAAGCTTGCAACCCGTGAAATCTTAGACATGAGTTTAACTAAGAAGATCAAATCCAAACCAATTAAATGTTGAAGAATTAAATCGGGTAAAAAAATACTAATTTTGAAAATTAGCGAAGCAAGAAAAAAAAACAGCAATCAAAAGAATGAGGATGAAATGTATTAGGAAAAAATAATCATGGAGGGTGGAATCGAAAACAAATACAACTCTAAAAATTATCTTACATTACAAAAAATAGCAATTAAAAAAAATTAAGATCAGATTTGATAAAAAAAAATTGAATAAGGATGAAATCAAAACAAAAATATAATTCAAGGAATTATTTCAAAAAAAATTATAACCAATTAAACAAGGACTTAATATAAAAGATATAGAAGTTTAGAGGCTTACTTGATAAATCAAGTGGCAGGGCGCAAACGTTGAGTAAGAGAGAGGAAAGAAAAAAGAAAAAAAAATGACCGCCGGTGACAAACTAAAGTTTTTATTCATGCACGTACCACATATTTATAGAGAAGACATAAAGACGAAGCTAAAGCCACTATGAAATGACTTTTTTGGTTGTTGGAACAAGCTGTATGTGTCATCTGAAGATGACGAAGTGACTGACGCATGCTTAATATGTGCCAATGATTGTTCTATTTTTTTTCATTTTTTAAAAGACCAAACTGCCCTGCCCTACTCAAAAAACAATAAAAAGACCAGTTATGAAATAACCAAAATACCCTTTGGCTCTGGGCTTAAGAAAAGAAGCCCTTGTTGTTAGTTATTTTTTTTTTCAAATTGCAAGAGTAATTTGATAATTTCACTGTATATAATAAAACAAAAGGATACAAATACCCCTATATGGAAAGTAAACATATTCTCTATTCTAAGAGCACCAATGTAATTTAACTATGCAAAAAATAATGAAATTTTTTACCTTGTCTCTAATCAATTTCAAAATGCTAAAATAGTTTCATTATAAAGACGACTCTACCCAATGCATGAGCATACACTCTATTTTTTTTAAGGATAAGATGGTAAATCTATTATTTCCGTTAACAATGCAATGTGTTTAGATGAATAATAAATTCACCATCCCTTTTATTCTTATTCTTAATTTTAATTAATTAACTAGCATTCAACTAAAAAGCACACACCCATATATATTGCTGAATATAGCATTTACTTTACGTAGATTAGACATACAAGCATTCCAATCTATTTTAGAGGCTGTTTTGAAGTTTCAAACCGTGTTTTCTGAATTTTAATTTTTTTTATGTTTTAAATATTATAAATAAAAAAATATTTTTTAATATATTTTTAAAAAATTTTAAAAATAAAAATCGCTGTCTTACATGCAAACACACCCTTCAGGAACGTGCTATTTGTTTCCATCCATAGGTCATTAGTTCGTAAGGGATTCAAAATAGCGCACACACACATACACGCGGTAAAATTAAAGCACCACGACCCCACCTACGCTAATTTTTGTTCTTTTTCTTTATTTTTGCAAATAAAAAAAAGAAAAACGTAAATAATAACGAATTAAAATAAAAAGGAAAAGGAAAAGAAAAGAAAAACAAAACAAAAACGAAGCTCCTCTTGCTGGGTAGTTGGTGCCACATCGAGTGCTTTCCCTTTCTGGCTCTCGATTCTCTCTTCAAATCCCTAATTCGATCTGTAAGTTAACTTCTATCCCTTTCCTTTCTCCTAATCCGATGCGTTCAATTCAGTCCCCAAATTCCTGATTTTTTTATTATTATCATTTGATCTTAAGTTATGCCTCTCTAATTACAGAGAGATCTCCTAACTTCTGGATCTCTCTGTTTTTTTTCCTTTTAGATCGTTTTAGTTTTTGGATCTCGAGGTTTTCATTGCATCACAGCTCATTTAGGGAAAACTGGAGGTTTAAATTGGTCTGGAAATTTTTTGTAGATCGTTAGGGTTAGATCATCGGTTTTTTAGATGGCTACGAATCCTCCATTTAATGTGATGGAGGATCAGACGGATGAGGATTTTTTTGATAATTTAGTTGATGATGATGATTTTAGACCCACTAATTCGGATTCAGCCCCTAAGTTCACTGAGGGAAGCGATTCCGATGAGGCGAAAGCCTTTGCCAATCTCAGTATTGAGGATGCAAAAGGTGGATTCGAAGGGAAGGGTGAAATCAATTCGGGCGATGATGCTGCAGGATTGGATGATGTGAAGGCGGAAGAGAGTAATGCGTTGGAGTCGGTGAATCCGCTGGGCTTGTCTGATGGGTTGGTTGAGTCTAATAATGATGGGATTGGATCTGCGGTTGTGCCTGAGGCTATAGTTAGTCAAAGTAGTGAATCCATGAAATCAGGGGCTAAGGAAGTGGGCTGGGGTTCATTTTATGCAGATTCTGCAGAGAATGGGTTTGGTTCATCCTCTGATTTCTTTAATGATTTTGGAGGCATTTCAGAGGATTTTCCTGTGAAAACAGTTGAAAGTGTTGGTAATTTAGAGAACACAGATGGTGGAGGATTGGATAATTCGGTCTGTTACCAGAAATATCAAGATGGTGCACACGTTTATGCAGGATCGGTGGAGAATGTGAATGAGCAGGACTTGAATAGCAGTCAGCATTGGGAAAACATGTACCCTGGATGGAAGTATGACGCAAACACTGGGCAATGGTATCAAGTGGATGCTTTTGATGCTACGGCAAGCGTGCAAGGAATTGTTGATGGTGCTTTGGGGGGTGAATGGGCTTCAGCTTCTGCCTCTGATGGGAAAACAGAGGTTAATTATTTGCAGCAGACTTCACAGTCTGTGGTGGGAACTGTGGCTGAGACTAGTACAACCGAGAGTGTGTCTAGCTGGAATCAGGTTTCCCAAGGGAATAATAATGGTTACCCTGAACACATGGTTTTTGACCCACAATATCCTGGTTGGTATTACGACACAATGGTAGGGGAATGGCGCTCTCTGGAAAGTTCCACATCATCAGCAAAATCAACAACTGTTCAAACTAACGGTCAGCAGAATCAAAATGGATTTGCATTTAGTGATCCTTATTCGCAAAATAGTAGTAGCACATATGCTGAGTATGGGCAAGCTGGCAAGTACGGTTCACAAGGCTATAATAGCCAAGGCCAACATGGCAGCTGGGATGAGTCTTATGGTAACAATCAGCAGAATTTGAATATGTGGCAACCTCAGACTACTGCTAAGATAGACGCTGTTTCGAATTTTGGTGGAAACCTGCAATTACATAAATCATATGGTTCAAACTTTTCCATGAACAACCACGTGGATCAGCAGAAAGCTATCAATTCTCTGGGGACGGTTCCATCATATGACAAAGCAAGTCAAAGTAATGCTGAGGCTAATGAGCTTGTTGGGTTGCAAAATTTTGTACCTGGTGGGAGCTTCAGTCAGCAGTATAATCAGGGAACTGTAAAGCAGAATGAACAAGCAAACTTTTCAAATGATTACAGTTGCAGTCAGGAACAAGTAAGTGTCACCCATCAATCATTTCAGAGTAACCAGCAGTTTTCTTATGCTCCCAACACAGGGAGATCCTCTGCTGGCCGTCCTCCACATGCATTGGTTACTTTTGGATTTGGTGGGAAGCTCATAGTAATGAAAGATGGCAGTTCTCTCAGGAACACATACTTTGGCAACCAGGTGAGGCTCTGAAATAATCTCTTTCGTAGCTCTTTTCCTTATTTTTTGCATCATATTATGAGTGTTAACCAATCAATCTGGTAGCAAAAGTCTTAGTAATTTGTGTCAGTTTTCTCACAAATTAAAAGAAATTCATTTCTTTTTCTTTAATTTTGTTGAATTCTTGTATTGCTTGTGGGCTGATAATGTGTGTTTATTTCATGTAAAGGATCGTGTAGGAGGCTCAATCTCTGTAATGAACTTGGTGGAGGTTTTGTCAGGAAGTAGTGATAATTCTTCGAGTGTTGGAGGGAGCACTAGCTGTTATTTTGATGCTCTCTGCCAACAGTCCTTTCCAGGTCCGTTGGTGGGTGGCAATGTTGGAAATAAAGAGTTGAATAAGTGGATTGATGAGAGGATTGCACACTGTGAATTGCCTGATGTGAATCATAAAAAAGGCAAAGCATTGAGGTTGCTTCTTTCTTTGCTTAAATTAGCTTGTCAACATTATGGAAAACTTCGATCATCTTTTGGAACTGACAATTTATTAAAGGTAAAATACAAATTTCTATTTCAATAATTCATGTCATATTTAAATCGCACTTTATCTGTTAACCATCTTAATTTCCACTCTTCTTGCCCCAGTTTTTTTTGCATTCAGGGAAGTCATTCTGAAATAGGAAATAGACATTGCTGTATTTTGCATCTCATGTTAAAAAATTCTTTTCATGTGACCATTGCCAATTTATGCTCTGTCACCCATTCAGGTTTATAATAGCTAATTCTAATCCCTCTAATGAAGAAAGTTGCATGCCTCTGTTTTGTAATTTGGTGTAAGTACTCGTATACCTTTGTTGTTTGCTTTGCAATGAGTTAGCAAGGAAAAAAACATGTTGCAATATATCTTTAGTTTGATAGGTCAGGTCAGTCTTTAGAAGTATAAGGCTATGAAATGCCTCTCCCTTTCCCTTTCCCCAACCAAAGAGCTGGAAATAAAAATTCTCTCCACTTAGAACCCCATTTTTCTTCCTCATCTTGTGTGATGTTTTTCTAAACTATGTAATGTCTCAAAAGGGAAAACTGTTTCAAGCCCATTTGGAGTTAATTGGCATTGCTTGCTTGAAAGAGAGTTGGCTGGACATGAGTGAAAGGGCATGCTGCATGGGGTGTCTAATCTCTAAACTAGAAAAGAGTTGGTGATCCAGCCCACTTATGAAAGCACATGGGCTACCTGAAGCATTTAGGCAACCTGCATGGAGTATCGCTATAATCTACTTCATTTAATTAATACTGCAACAAGTGTGTTGTGGGTTTATTTTTCGTTTCATGATGTAGTTCCTAATATTTCCTTTCTTGCTATTTGATTTTACATCATTGAGTTTCACATCATCACCTTACACTTTATGCATATTATGCTAAATTGAGTTCATAATTTTACCATTGCAATCATTTCTGAAGAGCCACATTTAGAAATGACTAACCTGGCCTGGCATTTTTAATATCATTTGTATTTTTGTAGGAGAGCGATGCTCCAGAATCAGCAGTTGCAGAACTTTTTGGATCTGTCAAGAGGAATGGCACCCAATTCAGTGAGTTTGGTGCCCTTGACCACTGCTTGCAGAATGTGCCGTCTGAAGGACAAATTAGGGTATCTCATATACTACTTTGTTAATTCTTGCTACTGTATGGACACTTATCAATCTTCTTAAAGATTCTGATGTATGTTCTAGGCAACTGCTTCTGAGGTACAACATCTTCTGGTTTCTGGTAGAAAAAAAGAGGCCCTACAATGTGCACAAGAAGGCCAGTTGTGGGGACCTGCACTTGTTCTTGCATCACAGCTGGGTGATCAGGTATTTTTGTCTGTCACTCTGACATCTTTGATTTTTTTCAGATAATTTCACTTGCAAGGAAGATTGTCAGATATTTACCCGACTCTCACTCTTTCTGTTTGTGCTTTTTTGTGGCTGGGGTTATACAGTACTATGTCGATACTGTCAAGCTAATGGCACTTCGCCAGCTGGTTGCTGGATCTCCTTTGCGGACATTATGCTTGCTAATAGCAGGGCAACCAGCTGAGGTATTTTCCACAAATGCTACTGGACATGGTGGCCTTCATGGTGATTTTAGTACACCTCAACAACCTGTACAGGTGAGATATTGATGCATGAATTGTCATCCTACCATGTCAAGGGCTGAATGCCTGTGATATGTTGATTCTTTTTGTTAAAAAACACATATTTATGGGATCAAGAACTTGAGAGAGAATTCTTTGTGTTGATGGAGAATTTTTTGAGATTGAAGCCAAAGAAAAAAGAATTGTATTTTGGATTATGTTGACTAGACTACTAACCTGCTATGCCATCTGTGTTGTTTCCACGTAATGGCCATATTGCTAGATCTCAAGCTATAGAATAACTAAGCTTTCTCCCCAATCCTGTTTATTAGGATACTGAATGCTTATAGACTTTGATATATCTGTCGTTTCATTGCCTTCTTTTCAAATTTCAAATTTTTGTTCTGGTAATCTACCTTTGCATCGATAGTCTCCTTTTTTGTTCTTTCAAAAATTAAAATTTCTTACCAGTTTTTATTGGTGTATAATTTTGTTTCTCTATGTTTTGCTGTCAACTACAGCTTGGGACAAATGGAATGCTTGATGATTGGGAAGAGAATTTGGCTGTAATAACTGCAAACAGAACAAAAGATGATGAACTTGTGCTCATACATCTTGGAGATTGCCTATGGAAGGATAGAAGTGAGGTATCTTTTTTTCTTTGGTCCTTTGTTTGGTGGTTTCATTTGAAAACCCTGTATCCTGAAACTTACATGAGAGTGGTTGCTCAGATTACTGCTGCACACATCTGCTATTTAGTAGCGGAAGCAAACTTTGAGTCGTATTCAGACACTGCAAGGCTATGCCTAATTGGAGCAGATCACTGGAAGCATCCTCGAACATATGCTAGTCCAGAGGCTATTCAGGTGCTCAGTAATTCTGTTTGACTCTTGCACATTTTACTTATGATTTATTTGTGGTATGTTATCATGCGATGGTTGCTTCTAATACAAATGAACAATTTGTTCTGGACCTCTAGGTTGGGTAGATAGGTTGTTTGGTTAATTATACAAATCATTGATCACAATACAATCTTATGAACAAAGTTGAGAATGGTGAAATTTTGAAGTGTTTCTTTTGATTTCAAACTCGACCTTTCTCTCTAATATGATTCCACACTCAGACTGTCTTTCAATGGAATCTTATTTGATTTTTTTAATGGGGTGTATTGTCAGAGAACTGAGTTGTATGAATACTCAAAGGTGCTTGGTAACTCCCAGTTTATCCTGCTGCCATTCCAGCCATATAAGCTCATATATGCATACATGCTGGCTGAAGTGGGCAAAGTCTCTGATTCACTCAAGTAAGTGGATGGGAATTTTTAAGTAGTTCTTTATGTAATTGTCTTTCATTTGCCTTAATCTGGTGAGTTTATTCAGGTATTGTCAGGCTGTTTTAAAATCCCTAAAAACTGGTCGAGCTCCGGAAGTAGAAACATGGAAACAATTAGTACTGTCCCTTGAGGAAAGATGTAGAGCCCATCAGCAGGCAATGATTTAGCATGAACTCCTTACTTCTTTCTTATTCTTTCTGTCTTTCTTTATTTTTTTTTCCTTATGTTTTCTGACTATAATGAAATACTCTATTTTCAGGGTGGATACACCACAAATTTGGCTCCTGCAAAGTTAGTTGGCAAGTTGCTCAACTTTTTTGATAGCACTGCACATCGTGTTGTCGGGGGCCTACCACCACCGGTACCATCAGCATCACAAGGAAGTGTGCAAGATAGCCATCACCAACAGGTGGCTCCCAGAGTCTCAGGCAGTCAGTCAACAATGGCCATGTCATCACTAATGCCTTCTGCTTCGATGGAGCCCATAAGTGAATGGGCAGCTGATGGAAATAGAATGACAATGCATAACAGAAGTGTTTCAGAGCCAGACTTTGGTAGAAGTCCAAGACAGGTTTGTTATCATCTGCAAGTTGAAACACTATCCTTAACTGCTTGATGTTCATGTTAATTATATCGCATCTTCTTACTGCCTTGTGGGAGGACCAGGTTGATTCATCAACAGAAGAAACTTCATCCAGCGCACAAAGCAAGGCATCAGGCCCAGTGGTGTCATCTCGGTTTGGTCGTTTTGGTTTTGGTTCACAACTTTTGCAGAAGACTGTGGGGCTGGTCTTAAGACCTCGGTCAGATAAACAGGTAGATTGATGTTATGTGATTTCTGTATACTTTTTCAGGGAGAAACTATCGATAATTTCTTGGAACTCGTGTTAATTATCATTTGTGTTGTGACTTAAGGCTAAATTAGGTGAAAAGAACAAATTTTATTACGATGAAAAGCTCAAGAGATGGGTGGAGGAAGGTGCTGAACCCCCAGCTGAAGAACCAGCCTTGGCTCCCCCTCCAACAACTCTAGGCTTCCAGAATGGAGGGTCTGACTACAACTTGAAATCCTCATTGAAGAGTGATGTATCTTCAACCGATGGGAGCCCACCGTTTAAGAGTCCCACTCCAATGGACCGTACCTCAGGGATTCCACCTATTCCAATCGGTTCAAATCAATTCTCAGCTCGCGGGCGCATGGGTGTACGAGCAAGGTAACTTAGAAGCCTTTTGTTTTCTTCTCTGCAAAATGAATATCATGAAAGTAAGAATACTTGTCAAAAAAGAATTGATGATAATGGACATAAAAGTTTGTTTTATTTCACTAGGAATCTATTGGTATATGGGGGAGAGGGAATAAGGGAAAAACACATGAAGGTTCTATCATGTAGTTTTGGAATGGCCAGAAATATGACTAATTCTGCAAATTGAACTGTCTCATGGGGTTTAAATCAGTACATCATCCATCACGATCAACCTTTTCTGTTTCATGTCATAATGGAGCAGTGTTTGGTACATGGAATTGGATTGGGCTGGACAGGACATGACATGACATGACAACTTAACTTGTATTGGTGTTGAGTGTCCACATGGGTAGGTTTTGTACCGTCCCATAACCAAATTTCTGTCCGCACCTATGGAACAGTCTTGTCCAGTCCTATCTGCTCACCAAACACATCTGATAACTCTCCATCTTTTGGAACTCCGGGCACCTAGTTTGGACATCAGTGATCAAGTTGCAAGTCCGTGCTCAATCATTGGTAAATTTTGCTGATAAGAAAACTTTGCAGAACTACTGGGCTTTTATCTTTTTGGAAATTCAACTGAATGAGAGGTTATATTTTCAACTTATATAGTAAAAACTTGGTTTGAAATTGCATCACTAGCTCACTTTTTAAAAGTTTGAGCCCAGCTTTCACATATGTTGGAACTTGAGTATATATCGAGTTCCTAAATCCTAATTTATCTTGTTATCCAGTTGAAATGTGTGGCTGATTTGATAATGAGTTTAGAAGAAGATTTATTCATCTGGGTTAAAGACTTATGCTTGATTTCTCTATTCTTAGTTATTTAATGAATACAAACTATTCTCAATATAATTTTCATGGGTGTTTGACAGGTATGTTGACACCTTTAACCAAGGGGGTGGAAGCCCAGCAAATCTGTTCCAGTCCCCGTCTGTTCCATCTGTGAAACCTGCTGTTGCTGCAAATGCAAAGTTTTTTGTTCCCACACCTGCACCACCACATGAATATTCTATGGAAGCTATAGCAGAAAACATACAAGAAGACAGTGCAACTACTGAAAACCCTTCAACATCTAATATGAACAAGAATGGCCCTTCACATCCTTCAACATCTTCAGCACTAACTATGCAAAGATTTTCAAGCGTGGATAACATTACAAGGAAGGGGGCTATGATAAATGGCAATGGCCCTGTTTCATCCCACTCGCGACGAACAGCATCTTGGAGTGGGAGCTTCAGTGATTCATTTAGTCCTCCCAAGGCGGTAGAATCCAAATCGCAAGGGGAGATGTTGAGCATGTCCCCTTCGTCATTTATGCCTAGCAACCATTCCATGACTCGAATGTCAAGTAGTGGCAGTTTTGGTGATGACCTTCATGAGGTGGAGCTTTGATTTGAGTACTGGAGATGTGCATACCAAGTTTTGTTCCTTGTGGTCGATGCAATACTCGGATGGGAACCATCCAGCACGTCTTGGAAGATGTTTGGTGGTGCTGCATCAGAATGGGGTCATGGAGAAGCAGAACATGTTTTCTATCAAACCTTACACAATCCATGCCCCTCTTAAATTTATGTTCAAATGCAGATGGCTAATGTATTACTATAATCTTAAGCCTAGATTTTGTTTGAATATCACAGGAGTTGCTACCATCTGAAGTTTGAGGAGCTGGTTTCTTAAACATAAATCAAAGAGAGCCTGCAATGGCACAATTGTACAGCTAGTTCATTTGTTCATTTGTTGGGCAGAGGAAATGTCCATGGAAGTAGATAGTAGAAAGTCCCCAGAGGTCATTTCAAGGGGAACATGGTGTACTCATTTTCTCTGAAAAAAGAAAAATAAAACGTTTTGATTGTTCAATTGCATTCCCATATATGCCTTTTGAAGCTTAATTATTGGTATAATGAAACATGGAGGGCTTCTTTTGGCTCATATGGTGTCTATTCAATACACGCCTGTTTGACCACTGATGTCGTCATCCTTGCAGTGACAATCATAGATTTCGATTCATTTGATCATGATTCTAATTCTAACATGGGATTCAAGTATGCTAATCTAATGTTCAATTTTTTTCTTTTTTGTTGATATTTTTTTTTCCTTGATATTTGGCATTACTTTTCACCCATCTGTCATGTAGTAGTAATACTAATAATAAAAATAAAAATAATTGCATCATTTATAAACATTTAATTAGATCAAGTTGGAGGTTAAATTGGACTAATTCATGTTTGGATTAATATATAATCTAATTTGGATAGATGTGGGTTGAAATGGGTTGGAGGTTGGATTGGGTTGACCAAACTTTGGGTTAAAAAATACTAATCATACCTTTTGATGGTTGATGGTTGACTTTAATTATTTAGAGTTTTTTTTTTATCAAATAAAAATAATTAAAT
>Ga0307515_10012734_pt1 | contig 15792 bp, 15 predicted proteins | sample 17_EM_MG_FD_194513 | JGI IMG/M metagenome (GOLD analysis project Ga0307515, IMG submission 194513) | Populus trichocarpa ectomycorrhiza microbial communities from riparian zone in the Pacific Northwest, United States - 17_EM | ecosystem: Host-associated > Plants > Roots > Unclassified | place... | reverse complement strand
TGATGATATCTCAAATATGTTGCGGATCGCAGTGCTCTACAAGCATTCCATTGTAGGGCCTCCTCTTCACCTCTTCGCAAGATATTGACCGCCCTTATTAGGAGCCACACCTCTCAAGTAGTTGGCGAGAGGCGGCGGTGTGGGCACACGATGTTCGCTATGGTGGAGGGCTACCATTACTGAAAGAGAGATGTGACGAGATTCTTCGAAAGTTCCTATGGGGCTGAAATAGACATAGGGGTCTTGTAAGTTTCACCCATTTTTACTGGCCGTGGCCCTCCGCACTCTTAGCGCCCTAGGACGATTAGAAATTGTTACATCGCATCCTACAATACCCATCAGGCCATGTAACCGGCTCGTCGGTCATATGTCTCCCTGATAGGGGTTATCACATCTAACATCGCGGTCCAATTTCCACATGAGGGGTAACACACTCCCCAATGGCTGCTCTTGGGGACACTTCGGGAAGTGCACAAGTAAAACCGAAAATTTTCGGATGCGGTCGTTCAAAAGTGAGCCCAAGCGGCATCTATTTTAGCCATGAGTCAGCTCCGACCACGTTTAATACGGAGGTATTACTAATGAAGTCAACGTCTCCACGTTCGCCCTTCGACCTTCCGACTGGAACAAAGGGACTGGTTTGGTCTACTCCATGTTTTTGGTTGCCACTACTCTCGCTCTGCTGGCCTCACCACTGCTAGATCCGCATTCGAATCCCATCTTCAATGCGAAGAGCGCGCATTGAGTGACTACGGCCAACCCAGGTCTTGTACAGCGAGCATTAACGAGGATAGGCCCCTCCAAGCCCTTGAAAGGCTGATTGGCTACCACAAGGATTCCATCCACCACTCTTTTCGTCGAGTACAATGGTCCGTCGAACGCGCCTCCTACTCTACCCTCGAAGGTACTCTGCTCGATCCGCCTTCCCGACAATCCAAGTTTACACAACCTCGATGAGGACTCACCCACCTTCACCTTCACCACCAGCCTCCTATACCTCAAATAACTTCGATAGCATCCGCACCGCGAAGCATGACGCTTCCCCATGCCTCTCCCCAGGGACTGTGCTGAGGCGTTGCGCGACACCTCGAACCTCACAGTGGATTTCGTCATATATGGGAAGTGGTTACACGGATGCTTGCGTCCATGGTACTCGTGCATGACCGGGGGATTGTAGACGAAGGCAGATGCAACATGCAATCGTTAACATGAACGCTGGAGGTCGGCATAGCAACCTTTTTACCTCGGATCTGATCTGATCTGACCCATTACAGATGTGGCCCCCGTTTAGGCCGCTGCACAAAGCGCGGCTACCATATTCCGTGGCCCAAGCAATGATCGAGCTTTCAGTCCTCTCGAGTCACTTGAGGTCTATCCATCGTCAGAGGTTGTTACACGCACGTAAAGTACACTCCGGATCACCTGCCCATCCGTTGGTCGCCTCTCTGCGCCAGACAACCGTCACACTCGCAAACCGGTTTCTCATTTCTCATAACTTCATAATGAATGACCGAGTCGATAAGAATATCTGAACCCGGGACATCAGAACTCTTCCACGTCCAAATGCAATCGCGGAGTGTCTCACCAGCATTGTGCGCGCCATCACAACAAACCCTCAAGCGACGGTGGCACAAACTGCTCCTGTTTCGGAGCGAATCGACATTCACGTTCTATGCAAGAGGCTCCATGGTGCCGAATCCTGATTTATCCGTGTCGCTTCCAAACGACACCGGGCAAGTGAGACTCGGGTGGATACACCAGTTATAAAGCATTCATGCTTTGCGCCCCCTTTCCTCTATTCTCCGTACCGCGCTTCGACTAAACCAACCCGATAACCTGCTTTTCGTCACCTCAGCGAAGTTAGCGCGTCGATTCTGTAAACGACCTGATACCTCCAGAGAAGAGTGTTTTGCCACAGACATTGCAGACAGCGCCGAGACCCTCGTATCCAACAAGTCGGAAGGGGACTGAAAAGCTATTCAGCGAACGACAACTAGACAGATGGGATAGCTGGTACCAACCCAAGGAAGAGCTTATAGGTGGAGCTCGTATTGATCTCTTCAAGATTGTCGCGTACCTGAAGGAAATCGAGCATCAAGAGGCGGTCAGAGGATCAGACAGCGCTGAGAGATTTATTGTACGTGGTGGTGATCATTACACAACCAAATCGATGCTAACACTAGCGTCCCTCCTGACCTCGCAAATTTGCCTTCACCTCGGCAAGGAGCTACCGTTTTATAGAGAACTCGAGAATCATTCTGCCCACGTTCTTGAATGTTTCTTCTGGTCTACTGTCCTCGGTGAGTGCGTTTCCAAATACAAGGTACTCTTAGAGCTAAATTTCAGCTGACCAACAGCAACACAAGCCTCTCGCTTAGGCATTCGCAGGGAGCGTACTGCACCTGAATCCATCATCTTGAGATGCTCTTCTTGAGAGAGTGCTAAGAGCTTCACTTTGAGATCGCCTCACCAAATGGAGGGGACAAGGGTGGTCGCACACGAACTCCGTTACATGTTGTTCAGGTTGTAATGCCGACACCGAGTCCCAAAGGCCCGTAGAATACCCACACGCATATTTTGGTTGCCGGTGATGTGGTTCTTATCTTGCCTGAATACCGCCTCGTGGGTTGTGCCAGGCCGAGGCAGGCTCCAGAAAGGACGGATGGCAGCCACGGCCCCCTCTTCAACTCCTCCCACATCTCTCCTTGCTATCGAAAACAGCATCGACCAGGGCAACCCATTCCGCGTCATGGATACCTTCCAGGCAATGTCAACTGACGACAAAGAGAAGCTTTTGGACTATGCCATCAAACATATCTTTCTCCCACCCAAACTCCCGAATGCATCCGACCACTCACCCCGCCTCGAAGCTGGCCTTATCGCCCTTGTCCGAGACTTTGCCGATAAATTTGTCCAGGCCGAGGATGCGCGATCTACGGACTGGGTGACTGTGACAAGAATGCTCGCGTCGATGTCGCGGGTGCACGATGGAAAGGCCATGTCTGCGCATACCGTCGCTGAAGAGATTGAGGCTATGCATTGTGGAGGTAAGTCCATATAAAAGATAATTCTTCCCAGATGATCAAGCCTCTACAGATGTTCTCCCCATATATATCGCCAGCCAGAACGCGGCCATTATTCTACGTCGACCTCTGGACGACAGAAAGATCCTGACAGTCGAGTCCTTTGAAGTCGCCCCCAAAGACTGGGACATCACGCACACTGAAGGAAAGCTTTGCATTGTATACCCCTCTGTTGGCCGACTTTCCATCCCTTTGGACCCAAAGGTTACCACATCCCTCGCCCAATTCATCGCTTATCAAGAACGGAAATCTATAACGGACGTTGAACCTGACCAAAGGGCCGCCAATCGGAATAGTCAGGACACCTCCAGTCCGCGATTCATCACCGAGCTCTTGACAGGGACCATCCGCGGCTATTCCATTCAGCCAGTGGAAACCCAAAAGGAGACCGTCTTCATCTCTAAGCGCACCGACAATCATGTTCTTTGTAGCCATTATTCAGAGGCTCCTTGGCGCCGGAGTCCAATCTGGCTCGTCATTCGGGTCGCTTTACAAACCACGATGCACGAACGACAAACTGATCAGCGCATCGGCTACAAGGCATTCATTCTTCACATCTTCTCCTGCCTTCTCGAGCTCTCCTTGAACCGTCAACCGGACCACCTGCTGTCCGTAATGAACGCAAGACTCGGGCGCCGTATTTGCAAGGCGCCTGAAACTACATATATGCGTTGTGTTGCATGGGGTTCCGCTGTGCGCGTCAATCGTATGACCGCGGCAGAACTGGAAAAGCGATGGAGGCGCATTCAGTGCGATACGACTAGAGATATTAGTTGGAATGCACCAACGGACCAGGACCTCATCAGTGCTGCCCATGTCCGGCTTGATAAGTCCGCACCCTATTTGAAAGAAGTGCAAGCTCGGGAGCAAACCTTCAACCAACGATCAGAGCAGGAAAGCGTCTGGAAAATTCCTGGTGGCAACAAGTACGCAAATCGACCTGTCGATCTTAACTATTGCAATTCAGCACTGCCGCCCAAGCTCGCCAATATATCCTCAGTTCCCTTGGAGCGCACGATCTACTTGTATGACTTTGAGTGTTGGGTTTCTCAACAACTCCCAGCTGTACAAAATGGCCTCAATATACTCGACCTCCAAGTTGCGTTCACTGAATACCAGAGTATCGCCCTTGAGTACTACAAAGACGATCCAGAACGCATGTCGGTTGCATTCCTCACTATTTTCGAAATATGGGTAGCCATCGACCGTATGATCACCGCATGGCAGCCCGAACTGCTGAAGTACTCTCCTGAAATACCGGAAAACGTCCTCGAATGCCTCCTCCTGCCTCGTTGCGATCAAATGAAGCGGCTCTCTTGTGTCGAGACGTACCTGACTGATCGTCATCGCAAGAGTCATGGAGAATCCTCTATCTTCTATAATACGACAAACCCTAACTCGTTCGTCAATTGGTTCGTTGATCGATCCACATCAATGCAGGGCTTGCGTCACAAGATGAAAACTGATGCTGAACGACAAAAACGGGCTAAGCAGGAAGAGATCGAGAGCACCAATGCGAAATATCAAAGACTCAGGTGCAAGATTGAACAGAAGACCTGTGACAAGCGCCTGAATCACGGGAATGTATTAGAACACTCACCATCTTGTGAGAAATGTAAACTCGAGAAGGAGCTTAAAGCACTGAGGTACGCTCGTCCAAGCGACTCAATATGTGAAACTCATTGTGACTGAAGGATCACCGTGTTTGAATCGCCCATTCCGGAAAATGAGGAGACCCAGAAATGCGTAGTATTCGAACTTCAGCCCCCTAAGGAATTTTCAATCTGGAGGGATATTACCTCTACCGTGCTCTCGATCTGCTCGGGTGGAGTGAAGTCAACCACGAGCAACAAGCCTTTGCGTATTGACTCCTACTATGGCAATAGCAACCATATCGTCATTCCATACCCCGCCCAGAGAATCACCCTTGCCGGGTGGAAGAAGTGCTACGAGTCTGCGCATAGCGCCCCTGTCTCCATCGACGACGTGATTAAGCCCCACTCGATATCAACGTACCAGCCGGTTGACGAGTATACATGGGCTGCGAACCCTTTCCGATCCACTTCACCCGACCATATTCGCACCGTGTGTTCCATGAAAGTCGACCCTCGAGGGCCGTATGTCTCTCTCCAATATGCAGTTTCGGACACCACGCATACCTCCAATCAAATCATTGCTTCACAGAATGAGTGTTCCTTTGACATTACGCTCCATGACTACGAAGCCTTTGGTCACCTTCGCGCCGGACATAAAATGCAGTGGCGAAACATGTTACGCGAACTGCGCAGGCAGGTCTTATCCATATCCAACCACGATGTGCACATCCTCTTTTTGCAAGCGATATGGCAAGCCGGGCCGCGCGCACATGACCATACATGGTATCGCGAAGCTCATCGAGACCTGACGGAGCGGGATTTCTTGAAGGATGTTCACTCCGAGATCTCAGAGATACTAAAAGGGATCAAGCCCAGTTGGAATCGTGCGTACGCCTGCGGGGTGTTGATAACTATCGCAGCGAGAATTATTTCTATAACCGACGCTGCGGAGATACGGGGACAGTTCGCCCAGTTCTTACGAGATGCAAGGAGAGTTGCGCATACATGGTTGAAAGAAATTATGGCCCAGTGTGACAAGTCCCCGTCATCAGATAGTCGCAAAGATGAATCCGCGAATGAGATGGCCAAGTGGCAGAGACATATTCTCCTTGTAGCCATGGTTTGCAGAAGCACTTTCAATGTCGATGATTCGTTTGCCGATACACTTCTTTCGTCCAGCGAGGACATTGCTACCTTTGCCGAGTGCGGGCACGCCATCCACACCAGCAAACCACCGAGCCTTGACAACCTTCCGTTCGCTATGCGTGCCATGTATCATCGAGATCAGCTTTTAGCTGTCCGTCTTCTCCCGAAACTCGTGGATCGCATTAAACACTGCGGAAAAGGACTCGACGATGGCATCTACACGATATGGAAAGGCCATACAAAGGGACAGAAATGGGCAGTGTTACCAGTACCACACGAGCGGTGGTGTGCTGCACGAACAAAGGGCGGCGATGGTCGAGTGAGTGTCGAGGTGCACTTCAATCTCCTCGGTGAGCACATTTCCCCGAATCCTAATGACTTACTGACATGTATACAAGACGGTTCACTTTACGTGAACGATAAGACGTTTGGAAAACTCCCCGACGTCTATACTGAACATCCGACGTACCGTCGCGTATTTGGTGATAGTGTAAGCTTGTTATAGTCCAGCCCCGGGTAAGAATCCTCATGTCATTTTCAGTATGTGCTTCAAACAGCCACATCGACTATGCTTGGCATGCACTATGCGACAAAGTCTGAGATTTCGTCCTGGGAGGTTCGTATGGCCTAACGGATGCTAGAATGAGGGCTAACCGGACGCTAAGGTCCACTTGTGTCTAGTAGGGGAGGATCTAGTCATACGCACACGAAAGGGAAATGAAGTCTTCGAGCTGATTCCCGACACCAAGTTGGAAAATGCTTTACCACGCGCCCTCATCGTCAACTATACCCATTGGTATGACGCAAAAACCGGAGTCATCGACCTGCGGCCACTGTCAACGCCTTGGCAGCCGAACTTGCGGGAAAGTTGGTCGACCGATGTGCCCTTCCATGACCAAGTGGCTTTCGGACTCCGTCAGGAGGACGGTTCCCGGCGATTTCTCGTTGACCAGAATCACCCTGTCGCTTGTGATATTCACGAAATCTTCGCTCCTCTCGAGAGCAGTGCTCACGACTTGCTTATAAGTTTCAACGCCTCACCCTCGAGCAACTGGAGGCCCCAACGGTTGGAGATTTCTCTCCCTCGTTACAAGTTGACTTTTGTGGCTACCGACCAAGGTGTTCTCGAATGTCTCAATCATCGCGGCTTTATCCTCGACTGTGATGAAGACTTTGGAACGCTTTACGGACTACAAACCAAATTAGTTCTCTGCCGTGACTCCGGCGTCGAAACGGAACGCAAAGTGATTATTCCCAAGGGCCCTGTTCGCATAGACTCAGATGGCAACAAACACCCTCGCATATCAATCGACATCGCACCAGACGCGTTATTTGTCGAGTACTACACCTATCAAGTTGATGACCTCCTCCATCGCCTCATTGACACAACCCTCGAGAGTCGAATTCATCGCCTGTACCTCCACGCTCTGACATCGCACCCGCTCGTCGACCGGCTGACTGGCCATACGGGGACGGAAGAAGCATTGCAAGGCCTTTCTAGGGCCTCAACCATATCCTTTCAAAGTCTATCAGGGACAGAAAAATCACTCCTCGAAGAATTCGGGAAGTTGACCCCCAAGAGGGAACTGTATTCATGGGAGACGAGCTCAATGCAAATGGTTGAGTGGAACCCATCCCTCCCCCCTAACATCCAGCACCATGATTTCGTAGGGGCTGTGCGCAAGATCTGGGACTATTGGGTATCTATCCGCATTTTCTTTCCAGAATTTCGTGAAGGAGATCGAAATGACGAGTTCTTGCCCGAATACAAGAGGGATGGTCATGAGGAGTTGAATAAGAGGGTTGGTTTCAGGCACTGCCTCTTGATACCACTGGGACCATACGAAGCCTTCCTAACTCCCAAGGACGCAAATTATAGTCCACGGGACTCTTTGGCTTCTTCAGCTTCTGCCTCACGGGAAGCTATGGTCTTCGAAATGTCCCGACTCGTCCAAGATTGGCCACGTGGACTGAGCGTCTCCTGTCATCTACGCAATACAATACAGGGATGGAAGGTCCTATCAGCGAATAGTCCGGATGTGACTCTAGATTATTCCAGTGCAGCGCTGGATATAAAAACTACCTGGAGGTCACTGTACAATCTTTGTCGTCACGCCGACCAACGTGCCGACCAAAGCAAGCTCACCTTCCTTCTATCCAGTCTCGTGTATCGCGATCCTGATCAGACCCAATTATACCGCGCTCTCTTGGCTTTTGCGACCAACCGTGCTTTCAGTAGACGCCGACATGACCCGCCTGAGAGTGGCGATCTTACCTTCAGCTATGGAGAGACGCCCACGAGAGAGAAATTGATGCCTTTAGTGTCTGCGATGATCAAACCTTTCCCTGAATCGCCCGAGTCGCCTGAACTGAAGCGGGAACAACACGCGCAATATATCTCCGATCGTGATGAAGAACTTGATGATTGTGTAGCGGATCTCATACAGTTATCGTACTGTGGTCACATTCCAGATGGAATGTTCGATAACTTTGAGCTAATCAACGGAGACCCTATCGAGATAGACAATCTACTCAAGCACTGTTATGATAATAGGTATGCTATGCGCCTCAGTACTCACAATCATTAATAATATTTTTAGAGCTTTTCTTCAGCATATCGACCGCCTACAGGTTGAGCTCGACCGAAACAAATTTTCACCGACCATTGAAACCAGATTCACTTGGGTACAGCAGCCCTCCTCCTTTTCAACCTCGGAACTATACTCTATCTCATGGTCGATTCTGTTGGACCGGCAATTTTCTCCACCGCAACTTATTCCACGGCAGTCTGCGGTCGAGAGTCTCCTTTCGAAGTTCAAAGTTACAACTGCGTCCTCAGCTCCAGGTTTCCAACATCGATATGCGAACACCCTTCGTCAGAGTATCGTGGCTTATCAGCAGCTTCCCATTCCAAGCAGGGCAAACAGCAGAGTGGAATACGAGCGTCGTTTGCTGGCACTCGAGTCGTTATTGAAAGGTTTAAAAGCCTCTCTAGCCCCCATTTCCGAGAAAGACGCAGTGCTCCTAGAGAGTGGGCTTTGGCCGCGCATCACACCAAGGAATCTTCTTGCCATGTTGACCATATCAAAAAGACATTCACTCCAAAGGCAATGGAAAGAAGCAATAGTGGAATATGCAAAGGCTGTTACGATGGTCCAACGCGCTAAGAGGATCAGCAAGTTGGGGCGAAACGAGAGTGAAGCCGAACGGGAAAGAGAACTGACGAACACTGGTCGAATTGGGTGGGATCCAATGGAGAATATGGATTGGCTATTAGTTGAATTGGAGAGCAATCTTCTCATACGCTCGATTCAAGCCAAGATAGCTGCTGAGATGCTTCGGCCAGCTACAGGTTGCAACTCGGTCATGCAGCTGAATATGGGCGAAGGAAAATCCTCGGTACGTAGTCCATCCTCAACTCGAGCCACGCTTGAATGACCTCTCATGTTCAGGTCGTGGTACCAATCATATCTGCCTCTCTTGCCGATCAATCACAACTGGTTCGGGTTGTAATACTCAAACCGCTTGCCCGACAAATGTTCCATATCTTGACCCGCACGCTCGGCGAACTGACCAACCGGCGAATCTTCTACCTTCCGTTGGATCGTTCTCTAAAGCTCACTACGAAGTTGGTACAAGGAATCCACGCCCTGTTCAAGGAATGTGCCAGTGTTGGTGGTATTCTACTCTGCCAACCGGAACATATACTCTCTTTTAAACTCATGGCTCTAGAGGCGTTATCAAGAGACCCCACGTCCTCGCTCTCTAAAGATCTCGTATCAATTCAACGGTGGTTGGAGGATCACGCGAGGGATATCCTTGATGAGAGTGATGAAATACTGAGTCCGAAATACCAGTTGACCTACACAGTGGGGACACAGCACAACCCTGATGGAGAGTTTATCCGCTGGAAAGTCGTTCAAGAGGTCCTGAGTCTCCTCAAGGACCAGGTTCAAAGCCACGATTATGAAGCCGTGGAGCTACAAAGGGATGCTCTACCACAACAGTTTCCACAGATTAGGGTCACCACGCGAGAATGCGGAATGCGCCTCTTCCAGAGTATTGCCAAATCGATCATCTTTGACGATAAACTTCCATCGCTTTCCTTCCGTCGTTCCCCTTCCCTTACCCGCCACGCGATCCTAGACTATATCACTCAACCTATCGACCCGAACACACAACATCAGCAAGTCGAGTCCATTTGTGATGCCAATCTAACACGAGACCCTGCTATACTAAAAATGATCCTCTTGCTCCGGGGTCTGCTTGGGCACGGTGTTCTTCTCGCGGTATTGAAGGAGAAGAGATGGCGCGTTGATTATGGACTCGACACTACACGCTCTATGCTCGCAGTGCCGTACCGAGCGAAGGACTGCCCATCATCTCGTGCTGAATTCGGGCACACGGATGTGGGCATCGCTCTGACATGTCTCACCTATTACTACAAGGGGCTGGAGGAGGCCCAGCTGGAGTTGAGCTTCGAGCAATTGTTCAAGACTGATAACCCATCACTCACATACGATCAATGGACAAGAGATTGTCCCTCCACCTCCAATTTACCAAAGCTGCACGACCTCAATCTCGACGATCCAGTACAATGGAGGCGTGTCATCTTCCCCACATTGCAGTATTGTAAGGCCACCATCGATTTCTTCCTCGCAACCATAGTCTTCCCAAAGCATATGAAGGAGTTTCCGCACAAGCTCTCGACAAGTGGATGGGATCTCGTCCAGGACCGATCTTTTACCGGTCGACTCGTCACTGGGTTTTCGGGTACCAATGACAACTGCTTTCTACTCCCTACTATGGTGGAGCAGGTCAACCTACCAGATCACCAATCCACAAATGCCACAGTGCTGGATTATCTCCTACAAGAGGAAAATGCGGAGGTTGTGCATTCGGACCATGCTCAACACAATGTCGAAGAGTTACTGAAATACCTGCGGGGTTCCCAGCCGACAACTCGTGTTCTATTGGACGTTGGAGCACAGGTTGTGAAGCATTCGAATTTGGAAGTAGCGAAGCTCTGGCTTAAGGTGGACGATCGTGCCGAGGCGGCCGTCTTTGTGAGTTCAGATGACGAATTGTGCGTAGTAAGGAGAAGCGGGTCTGTAGAGTTGTTGGTCGCATCTCCGTATCTGGAGCAACTCGGCCGTTGCGTGGTTTATCTAGACGAAGCTCACACACGTGGTACCGACTTGAAGCTACCACCAGGATGGAAGGCCGCAGTGACACTTGGCCCAAGACTTTGCAAAGACAAGTTGGTTCAAGGTATGATTCCTTGTTGATCTCTCGAAATATTGTTAACATACATCAAGGTTGTATGAGAATGCGCAAGCTTGGTTCCACTCATTCAGTATTTTTCCTTGCATCAAGCGAGGTTCTCGGCTATATCACCGCCATGACAGGAACCCCTGCACATGAAATCACCTCTGAAGCCGTACTCGCGTGGTCAATGATTGAAACAATGGTCCAGATGCAAACATATGTACCCCTTTGGGAAAATCAAGGGTTCAGTTTCGCCGATCGTCAATCTGCTTGGGAGGCCTACAAGGCGGATAAAATCCCCCTTATCGAGCTTCCAAAGGCCTTTCGGGAGAAGGAGTCACATACTTTGAATGAGCTCTACGGGTCGGAGAGAATTGGCTTGATGGGGCCTCAAGAGGCGGGTCACGACAAGCTCAAGGAGGAAATCCGAGAACGGTGCAAGAGCTTTGGAATACACCCTGCGCAGGACGCTAGAATGCATGAAGAACAGGAAAGAGAGGTTGCACAAGAGAAGGACGAAGAAAGACAGATCGAACGTCCGCCCCCAGCAAAGCCCCTGGAGCATCATTTATCCGACGACATCAAGCATTTTATCACTGCGGGGGTAATGCCCACTCCCCCAAAGGACATTATGCCAGCACTCTGTTCCCTTTCACAGACTACTCTGGGATCATTCGCAAAACAATCAGGAGTCAACGCTTTCCCTCACATCTGGGTCACTAAAGATTTCGCGAATACCACCCAAACCACCACTAGTAAGAATGCGGCATCTGTGATTTGTGACGACTTCCTGCGCTCAATCCAGTGGGTTTTATCAAGTACTAAGGAACGACGTCTAGTGCTCCTCAGCCCGTTCGAAGCGAATGCCCTTGTCGATGACGTTCGCGACTCACCCTTTGTGACTCTCCGCGTATACTCACCTCAGACTTCATGGAACATGCGCCCCTTTGAGAACCTTCGATCATTTATGATACCTCATCGCAAATCTATCCCTGATATCCCGTCCCACGCCATCAACGAGCTCAACCTCTTCGCCGGGCAGCTTTACTTCGCATCGAAGGAAATATATGAGGAGACATGCAAGATGCTAGGGCTCTATCTGAGGGACCCGCCTGCGAACCTCAATCATGCAATCGATGCCACCGGCTTTGTTCGTGAAACAAGAGCAAGAAATATTCTGGGTCTACAATGTGCTCAGTTCTCCGAGAATCCAATCGAATTTTTGAGAACATTAACGGGATTGCGAAGGAAGGGACAAGGATTCCTTCCGACGCACCTTGGGAAGGTGCTTCATTCCCGCGATGTGCCTGATAGCGAGTTTAAACGACGTGAGTTGGCGTTATCCTAAGACTTCATTGTACTGACAAGGGATTCTCCAGCTTAGGGGAGAGAGACAAGTAAGAGTCCCCATTCCAATCGCCTTGTTTCATCCGTTTTTCTTGATTGTTGTCCCAGAATAGAGTGATTCAAAATGCGAGCCTTTCACATTTCTACTTCATCCATTGAATGTAAACCCTTCAATGACTCTTCACCGGCAAATTCTACTCCCTTATGATTTATTTTTTTGTGGGAAGGAAGGGAAATGCGCCATGCACCGTATCGCCCACGGCGCTGTGTGAGGGGCTCCAGCATGGCTTGCCAGTGGACCTTCTCGCCCGTTGGACAGTCTGCCGCCTGACCTACCCCCTAAAACCCTCCCCTGCCGGTGGTCCCGGTTACATCCCGTTAAGAGACATCTATGATGGGTCAGAGTCGAAGTCAACGAAACATTTGTCCTCCATAGGGGGGACTTTACGCTTTGGCATTGAGCACGCTGTGATCCATGTTTCCACTTGATTATCAAAATGGTTCTCATGTGCCTGTTCGGCTCACCGGTCATTCTGTTGGGTATCCCATTCATCACTAAGATTTGGTGCTAGTGTTGGCGTGTTTAGGGCTGTTGGGACCTTGGCGGTGTCAGAGGACATAGCGGCTACTTTTGTATCCATTGGACGCCGTGTGTACTTAGCTATCATTTCGGTTCTGTGCCTGGTATACCTTGTTAGACGTGACTTGTGTCGGATGCGGGGGTTGTGGGGCGGTGTGTTCGGTGCTCGGGGGGTATAAAGTCATAGCGGGCGAGGGTTTCTGTACGTCCTCTGCGGAGGCGTGTTGTAACAGCGTGGTTCAAGCGCTTGAAGAGCTATGCGGGCGTGGTAGCAGGGGTTGTCCCCTTGAAAGGACCCCGGAGGGGGTATTCTGGTGGTCTGGTGGCGTCGTGGGTCATGGCGGGGCGGGGGAGCCCCAACACTTTATAAGAGGTAGAGTAACAAGGCAGCGTGGTCAAGTGCTCGAAGGGCTATGTGGTCCAGGTGGCAGGGGCTGGCCCCTTGAGGTTCCCAGATCGCACCTGGCGCGGGATTTACTTGAGATGCGTTACCACTAGGTAACCTCTCTTACCGCCTAAGAGCGAGCGCCGTGACGTTCTATGGCGGCGGTAACGAACCCCGATCCGAGGCCGCTTCTTGGACAGTTGAGCCTCTCTACACTACGTTGCCGTGCACGAGTAGCTAGCACTTCGGCCACCGGGTGTTTGCCGCTCTAAACAAGCGAGGGCCAACCCCGAGGCGAGACGAGGGTCTTTTAAACCTACCAAGCGTAGATGAATGTGTAGATAGCTTCCTCCTATATATCAGAAATTTTTTGTGCACGACCACGGGAAGACACTCCGACTTGTGAGGTCGATTTGCAAATAGAGGGTCTGGGCGAAACGGTAGCGCAAGGATGTGAACGAAATAAGATTACATAGCGTACAAGTATGTGGGATCACCAAAGAGACCACCGCCGGAGGAAGTGGAAACGATCGGCAACCGTCTTTCGCCACCTTCGAGCCTCCATTAATACTCGCGGTCCCGTCGACTGACATGACTCTTTCCTTTTTTTATAGGGATGACATGATTTATATCCCTCCCCTTGCCCCCGTCAAAAAATTCCAGAAAATAATCGGCAGACAACACGGCCAACTCTTTTTGTTTGTTGCAAGGTTTGGTGGACAACCGCCACTCCTCTTGCTACGCTGACCCCCACCTCTGCTATACCCGCATTCGAATCCCAACTGCAAGGCGAAGAGCGTGCATTGACTGATTGCGGCCAACCCAGGTCTTGTTCAGCGAGCCCTAACGAGGATAGGCTCCTCCCAGCCCTTGAAAGGCTGATTGGCTACCACAAGAATTCCATCCACCACTCTTTTCGTGGAGTAACATGGTCCGTCGAACGTGCCTCCTACTCTCGAAGGTGCTCTGTTCCGCCTTCCCGACAATCCAAGTTTACCTAACCTCGATGAGAACTCACTCACCTTCACCTTCACCACCAACCTCCTATACCTCCTAATTTTCCAAATAACTCCGATAGCATCCGCACCGCGAAGCACGAGGCTTCCCCATGCCTCAAACCTCACAGTGAATCTCGTCATATATGGGAAGTGGTTACACGGATGCTTGCGTCCATGGTACTCTTGCATGGCCAGGGAATTGTAGATGCAACATTCAATCGTTAACATGAACGCTGGAGGTTGGCATAGCAATCTTTTTACCTCGGATCTAATCTAATCTGACCCATTGCAGATGTGGCCCCCGTTCAGGCCGCTGCACAATACGCGGCTACCATATTCGCCGCCCAAGCAATGATCGAACTATCAGTCCTCTCGAGTCTCTCGAAGTCTATCCATCATCAGAGGTTGTCACACGCACAAAAAGTAAACTCCGGATCACCTGCCCATCTGTTGGTCGCCTCTCTGCGCCAGACAACCGTCACATTCGCAAATCGGTTTCTCATTTATGCTCATAACTTTATACTGAATGACCAAACCGATAAGAATATCCGAACTTCAGGACATCAGAGCTCTTCCAAGTCCAAACGCAATCGCGGAGCGTCTCACCAGCATTGTGCGAGCTATGACAACCAACCCTCAGGCGACGGTGGCACAAACTGCTCCTGTTTTGGAGCGAATCGACGTTCACGTTCTATGCAAGGGGCTCCGTGGCGCCAAAGGCCGATTTATCTGGGTCGTTCTGCAAACGACACCGCGCAAGTGGAATTTTTGGGGATACACCAGTTATAAAGCATTCATGCTTTGCACCCTTCCTCTATCCTCCGTTACGCGCTTCAACTAGACCAACCCGATAACCTGCTTTTCGTCGCCTCAGCGAAGTTAGCGCGTTGATTCCGTAAACGTCCTGACACCTCCAGAGACGCGCGTATTCGACTGGTCGGAAAGGGACTGGAAAGCTTTTCAGCGAACGACAACTAGACAGGTGGGATGGCTGGTACCAACCAATGGAAAGCTCATGTCTGGAGCTGGTGTTGACCTCTTCAAGATTGTTCCATACCTGCAGGAGATTGAGCATCAAGAGGCTGCTGGGGAATTAGACAGCGCTGAGGGATTTATTGTACGTAGTGGTGTCTATTACACAACCAAATAGGTGCTAGCATCAGCGCCCCTCCTGATCTCGCAAATCTGCCTTGGCCTCGGCAAGGGGCTACTGTTTTGTAGAGGGCTCGAGGATCATCCTGCCCACGTTCGTTCCTATTTCTTCTTATCGGCTGTCCTCGGTGAGTGTTTCCAAATACAGGGTACTCTTAAAGCTGAATCTCAGTTGACCGACAGCAACACAAGTTATTCGCAGAAGCATTCGCAGCACCCGATTCCATCACCTTGAAGC
>Ga0307515_10012733_pt1 | contig 15793 bp, 17 predicted proteins | sample 17_EM_MG_FD_194513 | JGI IMG/M metagenome (GOLD analysis project Ga0307515, IMG submission 194513) | Populus trichocarpa ectomycorrhiza microbial communities from riparian zone in the Pacific Northwest, United States - 17_EM | ecosystem: Host-associated > Plants > Roots > Unclassified | place... | reverse complement strand
GGAAATAGTCTTCCTTTGTCACCGACTTTGACAGGAGGTGTCAGCATCAACATCACTTATATAAAAGCGGATATATATTAATACTTACATATTATTACTTATATATCTGTGGAACTGAAATAAGAGTTCTCAGGTCTAGATCCAGGCTATTAGACGTTTACTTTGAACCCCTGCAGGGCACATCGTAACATTAAGTTCATGCATCAAATATTTCATGGCTCGATTGACGAGAACAGCCTGACCTTCAATCCAAAATTACGAGAGGTCCTTCAACTCTTGGAAAGATGCCTTACATGCCACTTAACCAACAAGGAATGGAGGCATCTGGAAGGGATAGTAGTAGCGGTTCATCAAGAAGGTCATTGCTCCACTGGAATACCCAATCCCTTGGGTTCGTCTGGAGTGACCAACGCTGAAATCAACCTTGCGGAATCCTATGGCGTTGGAATTGATTCTATCAAATTCATTAGAACCAATCCCCATGCTAAATTTCCACGGAAGGCCACCTTCGGAAGTGCGGCGTACAATCTACATTCCCTGGACAATCACACGGTTCCTCCCCATTCGCGACTTCTCGTTCCCACTGGGCTCTCGTGTGAAATGCCCTCTCACATATTTGGCCAGATCGCATCGAGATCCAGACTTTCAAGCAAAGACCTCCTGGACATTGTCGCCGGAGTAATCGACAGCGACTATAGGGGGACCCTCAAGGTTCTGCTGCACAATCATTCCAATCAACCATTCATAATCACCCCTGAACAGGCTGTGGCACAGATTTTATTTTTACTCCTCAGTCAACTTCTGGTCGTTGAAACTGATAAATTGTCTGAAACCATAAGAGGATCTGACGGATTCGGATCAATGAATGCAGGAGCGTTTGTTTCCGAAGTAATTCAGCTTCGCCCTATCGCTGGAAGACCACCCGGCACTACTTTCCTTGGCGCGCAGCCTTCCAAAGCCACCATCAGGCTCAATTCGCCTAACGGGCCCTTTGCCCAAATCATCATTGATTCAGGATCCAACATTTCCTTGATATCTTCAAAGCTATTAGGACAACTGCAACCACCTCTGAAACCCAAGGAGGGACAGAACATCAAAATCAACCAGGTCACAGGTCGCTCATCCACTACGCAGTACGTCCTGCTCGACTTGGACTTCGAGATCGAAAAGGAACTTGTTTCCATGAAAATTGAAGCTTATATCGTTAGGGACATGAACGCCCCTTTAATACTGGGAAATGATTTCGCAGATCAATACTCTCTCTCAATTGTCAGGGAGGATGGTACTACAAGTTTACGCTTAGGAGATTCAGGGCGGTCTATTCTTCTTGACAGTTCAGTGGATAGCTCGTACCTGAATGTCCAAGCCCTACACAACAGGGCGCGAACCGTGCAACATTGCAAGAATAACTGAAGCCGGAAACGACAACGGGGCCCCAATCGAGTGATGGTTAGGCACTCAAAAACCATTCCACCCTGGACAATTGGGAAGTTGGAATTCCAGACTCTTTGCCCTGTTAAAGAGGTTTCCGTGTTCACACCTTACAACAGAGTTGCCAAGAGGCTCAGTAACTTGACGATCTTCGATTCTATCATACCCCCAACTGCGCAGTGTCTTCATGTCACCAATGACACTGATACCCCTATCCAATTCCTCTCCTCGGACATCATTGGCACTGTCGAATTGGATGACTACTATGATTCGGAGCCACCAGAGGACGCCTCACAGGTTCAGAGTTTTTTCAATATTGTTACTCCTGTCCTTCAGGACTGAAAGGATGGGGAAAATACCTTGGAGGAACAACGTTATCAAGACTGACAAATCGACCTACCCAACGGATCGAAACTCGCAGAAGTACCTGAGCATGAAAACATACCATCTGCAGAACTTCTCGCTTCCCTGGATTTCAACCCACAACTATTGGCACCACAGAGGAGACAGTTGGAGGAAGTTGTATTCCGAAACCGCAAAGCGTTCTCCATGGATGGACAGATAGGAGAATACTTGGACATCAAGTATCGCATTAACCTACAGGAAGAGGCAGTTCCTATTTCAATGCCTCCATATCACGCATCCCCCGCAAAATGCATGGATATCGATAAACAAATCGACAAGTGGTTTTCCCAAGGGGTCATTCAGGAGTCCGATAGTCCTTGGGGAGCACCCATAATAGTTGTCTATCGTAATGGGAAGGCAAGAGTATGTATTGACTATCAAGAGGTCAACACGGTTACCCTTGCGGACGAATATCTGCTTCCATGACAGACTGATATTCTATGAACCCTTTCAGGTTCGCAGTGGCTCTCCACCTTCGACGCGTTATCAGGTTTCCATCAGTTGGAAATCGTCGAAGAACACTGTCACATCACCGCTTTTCGCACCCATAAGTATGGATTACTGGAATTCAAGCGACTACCGTTCGGGCTGCGTAATGGCCCTGCGGTCTTTCAAAGAGTCATGAATAAAGTCCTCGCAAAGTTCTTATGGTTATTCACACTCGTTTACATCAATGACATAGTGGTTTACTCTCAAACATTTGACAATCATGTCCGACACCTTGACTCGGTTCTGGGGGCAATCGCTCAAGCTAATATCACACTTTTGCCTTCAAAGTGTCATATCAGTTATCAGTCACTTCTCCTCCTTGGGCAAAGGGTTTCCCGGCTCGGAATCTCAACACACAAGGAGAAAATCGACGTGGTAGACGCCATGAAACCCCCCACCAAGGTTAAAGAACTGCAAATGTTCTTGGGATTCATTAATTACTTTGCTAATTATGTCCCTGTTACAGAATTATTGAATTGACAATTAGAATTTACATGTTTGAACAATGATTTGTCTTGCGAAATTAGTCATATGCTTCTCCATTTGAATAGTACAATACATACACTTGTTAATATGTAATCATGATTGATAATGACTTGTAAAGCATCTGACTCTTGACAAATGATGCTTATGATGTCTGACACCTGTGACAGCATCTGACCTGTCAAACCATAGGACTGAGTACCCTGTGGCTGTGAAGTCCCACATGTATATACAGTGACTCCAAAAACTGGTTCACATTTGGCAAAATTTTCCTTGCAAGGCCAATTGTGGCTCAGATAACAAAGCTAAACTCGTGGGAATTTTCTATAACAAAGGAAAGTATCTTGGTCCTGTTTATACCAAATGTCAAAACATTAGCTTCATGTATTGATTTAATACAGGATTTACAATGACCAACACTCGATGAACCAGTTTTTGTGCTGGTAGCCAGTTTTCCTTCTTTGGCCCTTGCCATTGCCTGCATCCTCCTGGGCATACTCTCAACTAGGTTTCTACAAACCTCCTTTGGTATTCTATCTAATTCCATCAGCACTTGCCCCCAAAGCTCATCCACACCAGCAGGAGGTGCCCATAGACATTGGGCTGCCATTTGTGGTGTTGCCACCCATATTCAAAAGGGCTGAGGTCATGTGACTGCAGGCCACTTCAGGACAGTCACCTTGTTCTGTTGGGACCATTTTGGGGCCTTCTTGAAGGTGTCTTTGGGGTCATTTTCCTGTTGAAAGGTGAACCAAGGCCTGTCTGACCAATAAAACTCTACAGTTGCCAGGAATTCAACTTGATAATTGCTGGTGTGCAGCTCAGAATCCATTCTACTATCTATTGTGAACATATGCCTTGCTCCATGAGCAGGGTTGCAGCCCCAAATGATATGGAATCAACCCTTAACTTTAGAGCAGCTCAGACCTCCTGCTCATTGCCAGGTTTTTTCCACCCTAAACCCCACCCCTATGGCCCTACCCTGTCATACCTACTCCTGTCTGACCATATGACCCTCCTCCAGCCACCCAGAGTCCAATGCCAATGCTCCAGAGCAGACTCTAACTTGTGCTTTGACGAGTCTTGGAAGGAACAGGCCTGTTTACCTTAACTTTGGACACTAACCCCTCTTGCTTCAATGTGGCCCTAATGGTATGGACACAAACACCCATGTCCAGAGTTTTCTTGAGTTCAGTGGCAGTGTGAGCTGCTCCAGATGTGATTTTGTGAACAAGGGGCTTTTGGCCTTGAGCAGAATGCCTGGCTGGGTGCCCACCACACTGCCTGGGGAGGGTGTAACTGATGACAGTAGTTTCTCCTGACTGTAGAGTGGCTGACATGTGTTTGGGCAGCCACTTGATGTCAGGAGTAGCCATTTTGGAGCAAAGTGAGGATAGTTTGGTTGGAGACAGTGGACATGTTTGTTGGGGGGGTGATGATGCTGGTGGGACCTATATATGTTATTAAGACATATTTAGATGATACTGAAGGTTTAGTCATGTGATATCTGTGACAAACCCAAAATTTTGGGAGAGCACAAAAACTGGTTCATTGAGTGGTGGTCATTGTAAATCCTGTATTAAATCAATACATAAAGCTAATGTTTTGACATTTGGTACAAGCAGAACCAAGATACTTTGCTTTGTTACAGAAAATTCCCACGAATTTAGCTTTGTTATCTGAGCCACAATTGGCCTTGCAAGAAAATTTTTGCCAAATGTGAACCAGTTTTTGGAGTCACTGTAAGGAGACCAGTTTTTGGTCATGCTTGGGAATCAATCTACTTTTATCACTCTTAACATCTTACGTTCTGCTATAGAGCACTACTTTGCAAACCTATCACTGGTGAGACTATCCCAGAATATCTAGTGAGACTATCCTAGAAGGAATGCATTGTGCTACAGAGAACTTGTGTGAATTGTGTGACTTCAAGAATATTCTTTATCAAATCTACCAAAGCTATTAAACTTGTGTCAGGCTCTGCCTAACTGCGATCTATAGTTAATATTTAGAGAATACCAATTCTGAGGATAAGATCCTAATCTAAATACTATACTAAGAATCTACTTACTTAGAACTCTAAAGGAGTTACCGAATACATATTATATCACCTCCTAAGACTCATATACAGATTACCCACATTGGGCATACTGGAGTAACTTAGTAGGAACCTTGCATTCAACGAGCCCACTGGATAGTTACCTATAAGGCTACTTACTTAAGTTAGAGAAATACTAGACACGTAACAGTCCCTTTTTACACCTGGGTAACCCAGCCCCTGTACAGGCTGCTCTCGAAGGATGTCCTATGGACTTGGGATCCGTTACACCAGGAGGCTTTTGAGCTATGCAAACTGGCTCTCAAGTCTACTCCAATTCTGGGTCACCCTCAGGATGGAAACGGATACCGCCTGTATATGGATGCTAGCGACTTCGGAATTGGCACTGTCCTTCAACAAATTCAAGCGATTAGGATACACGACCTTCGAGGAACTTCACTATACAACCGATTGCACAAGTTGCACCAGTCGGGCAACCCTCCACCTCAACTGATCATCATCACTGACAAGGATGAGAAACGACCAAAGGCCAAATCTTGGAACGAGGATTTCGATGAGACGGAGGTCTATATCTGTTACGATGCACGTGTGATAACCTTAGTAATCGTAATGTACGGTATTCTGGGGTTAGACCTGAGGACTATTATTTCAGTCCTATGAATATTGGTTTAGCGATTCACCAGAAGCGCTTCACGGATATTCGCTTTTATCGATGTAAGAGTAGTATAGTTCGTATATATTAACTTCCTAATGTCTATAGAGAACTATGACCTTTTAATAATGATGCTGCGCACACCTCAGGATATGACTCCTCAGACGGTTTGTCAATGAGCGCAGAGTGACTACGAAGGGTAGTGCTGGATAGATAAAGGTAATCGAATGCTATACGAAGTAGAATATGTAATAAAACTTATTTACTAACTATCCTTTACCTATTGTCCTGCACACTCCGTATCTCTTATGGATCGGCTTGCAGATGGGCTATTTAGGTATTTAGGACGCGTCAGAATGTGAATGGGTAAAGATTGGATGATATTCAAACTCCGCTAGGGGCTGCCCCTTTTATAGGCAAGCGCCCGTAGCGGGTTACTAAGTACACAGCCAAGTCTGCATCACCGATCGTCATAGCGATGCTGCGCATATTCATTTACATGGATACCAATGCTGTGTAGAACCTGTGTTCGGCACCCATTCAGTTCCTTTGTGCACCACCATGGTGAACAAAGCCTGTGCCGAATTGGACTCTTGAGGTCAGGCACGCGATTGTATAACTCGCGCAATGATGCCTTTACTCAAGAGATAAAATTACAATAAATAAACCATTCATATCCAACCCATAGTGCGCTAACTAATTGATGATAGTAGCAAGCGTACATAAAGGTATAAATAATTGGCCATTCCTGCTCGCCCGATTCCATTCCATAACAATATTGAAAGGGTCATTGCTTACTGGTCACGCCTTCTCAAATCGGTGGAGAAAAACTATTCCCCTACCGAAAAGGAAGCATTGGCTCTCAAGGATTCCCTTGCAAAGTTTCTCCCCTTAATCAAAGGAGAAGTGATCACTGCAATCACAGATCACAGTGCCTTAACATGGAGCAAGACTTACCACAACGTAAATCACTGATTGATGTTGTATGGAATTGAATTCGCTGCTCACCCAAAGCTCAAAATTGTACATCAGGCCAGCAGAGTTCATTCAAACGTCGACCCGCTGTCTTGCCTCGAGTGGAGGATACCATTTTATGATCAGCCTGCATCAAATGATCCCGATATCGACCTGTCTCAGGAGAAGGACATCAACTTCTATGGAAGAATGAAATGAAAATTTGATACCCGCGTGACCTCACTCTTTGTGTGAATGGACCAACCATCATCCATTAATATTGAAATTAGTCTTCCTAATTCACGTACACTGGAAGCCCTTGTGTACAGCGCCTCTACTAAAATGGAAACTCACCTCCATGCGGACCCTCAGGAGATTCAGACCATTCTTAAGGGATACGAAAGGGACCCACACTTCAAGAGTGTCTCTGAATCCTTCCCGATCGAACCGCCGTTCATATTCAAAAATTACCGGCACGGTCCCGACGGCCTCATATTCTTCAATGACCACCTGGGGAAGGATCGGTTATGCATTCCTACCTCCATGCGGCTCGAAATCATGGAGGAAATCCATGGATCCACTACTGGTGCCGCGCATGCTGGATTCGAAAGAACTTACAGGCGAATCGCAGGAGGATTCTTCTGGCCAAGAATGACAAGGGATATCCGGCAATTCGTCACCAGATGTCCCATATGTCAGAAGATCAAACATGCAAGACACCTCCCGTACAGACTTCTGCAACCTATCCTGATTCCATCACAACCATTCGAGGTGGTTATGATGGATTTTATAGGGGAACTCCCTAAAAGTCAGGGTTACAACTCAATCTTCGTTTTAGTCTGTAAGCTCACCAAATATGCCTTCTTCGTTCCGTGCCACACTACACTTACGGAGAAGAAGGCCGCTCAATTATTCTTCAACAAAATTGTAACACACATTGGACTCCCAAAACAGATCATCTCCGATCACGATACCCGATGGAGAAACAACTTCTGGAAGGAGGTATGTGAATCTATGGGGTCCAGACGAGCCCTCACTACTGCATATCACCCACAGGCAGACGGACAAACCAAAATTCTCAATCAGACGATTGAAGTCGCCATCCGTGCTTTTGTCAATCATGGTAGGAATAACTGGTCAGGTCTCCTACCGTATCTAGCTTTCGCCTACAACAATACCCCACACACCGTGACGAAATTCCCTCCTTCCTATCTGCTTTACGGGTTCCATCCTTGCGCTCCCTTCAACCTACTCACTCAGGATGACTCAATAAGTCGACCAAATGAGTATGAATTCAACGCACCTGACGCGCAACAGTTTGCAGAGGAGATAACCTCCATCAGGCTTGCTGCAAAAAACACGCTTAAGCTTGCACAACTTCGTTTCGAACATTCTTACAATAAAAATCACATATTTGTATCTTATGAACCAGGCGACAAGGTCCTCGTTAATATCCATTCCCTTCGTTTACCGGAATCTAAGGGACCAGGAGCCAAATTCACTCAGAGATATGATGGTCCCTTTGAGATAACCGAACGTGTTAGTCCGGTTGCTTATCGAATCAGACTTCCTCATTCCTATGGCATCCATCCAGTACTTAGCATCGCACACCTCGAACCATACCGATCGGATTCAGACCGAGAAAGAACTGATCTAGAGCCACTTCGAGGAGATCCGGAGGAATTCGAAGTTGAGGAAATCGTGGATCAGTGCAGGGAGCGACACCGGAAGAGGTACCGACTCATGTACCAATGCTGATGGAAGGACTACGGAATCACCGATGAGTGGATACCCGAGTCATATTTACAAAATGCAAAGGAGGTTCTTGATGCTTGGAAACTTAAACAAAAGGAACAAAAGGCACACGAGTAAGGTCTTGTTCAAAGGGAAGACCGCTAATTATTACATTGGGAATTGGGAGGTCATGTATTCTCTACCCAATCTTGTCCCAGCTCCGAACACTCCAACTGTCTCCAACCGGATCTACACACATTGGAGCTCCTATATAATAAATTAATAGTAAAACTCAAAAAATCGATCAGACTGCTCACCATAGGGATCACCCCTTCATCTCCAATCCAGTCATCATTTCTCCAACACAACCCTTACCACATATCGATACTACCACCATGTGGGCTTGACCACCTGGCGTCGCCGGCACGAGAGATGTCCACGAGACTCGGGGGAGAGTCGATTGCGCCCCCCGTGGGATACTGATCCCAATTGTCCATCATCTCCCAGCCATGACAGTCTACCAATTTCAAGGGGCTGGTCCTCTTGGCGCGGCAGGCCGTCCTAGCTTTGCCACTAGGGAAGAAACCAATAAATGAAGGGGGTCGTTATGCAAATCGTTCACTCACGTTTCATTTCTGGTCTTCTTCGACCAACTGGTGACATTCGGACTAGGATGGGGTTCCCTAGATTCAACAAGGTCGTTAACAGAATTCCGGAAGAAAACCGAATCACTAACTCGGACATCAGTACTTCGTGGATGTCTTTGATGTCATCAAAAGACTGCTTTTCATACATAACATGGTATGATGTTGAGGACGCCTTGACCCACAGAAGCGGGCCAACGTTTTCAACGGACCTGACGGATCGTTAGCGGAAACCATGATCACAAGGGAACCATGTACCACAACCCTCCGGTCTCTACTTCCTCCTTCAAATCAAAAGTATGCGTCACCGAATGGGGACGCATACCCGGGAAAGGGAAGCCCTCGCCAGTTGCGGGTGCGAAGGGCAACAGTTGCCTCACTTCTACCTTAAAGATACTGGCCACAAACCTGGTTTGGTGTGCCTCATTGTTGGGGTGCCAACAGCTAATGAATCTGCAAGAGGTTATTAATCGCCACGGAGACATTCGCAATTCACTCACTCGGAATAGGCTTTCACCTCAGGAGGGGCTTGGTCTCCTCTGGGGAGAATATTTGTCTCATTGGGAGTCCTTCTGTGGACTCTTTTGATTCGGCGACGATTCTGGCAAGCCTTCTTCCTCTCATCGAAGGGAGAAGCATCAGGATTTGTAGTCGGATGATGTGGCATGAAGGATGTTATCACAGGAAATGAAAAAATCAGAAGAACTGATTGCTCCTTACAACGGGCTCATCCTCAGTCCTTATATGGTCGCACCCCTGTTTGCGCAAAACAAATCTTGTCAAGTCCCAAGAGAACCGCTTCTTACAATACGTCGTTTATGACCACATTGAACCGTTACTATTCTTCGGGACCCCGTTATGAATTATGCGATAATTGGCCTCGCGGCGCTCGGTACAGCGCATTGGCTGCATTGAGAATCCCGAAATGGGAGGAAATTTCGGAGTCAACATCGCGACCCTTCTACGGTACCGAAAAACACAGCTCCCTCCTTTCTTTCATCGTCATATTTAATACATCCTCGAGGATAATCATGACTCCAGAAAATTCTAGAAAAAACGCCTTGTTGCTCCCAAAACCCCTCTTCATAGCATTCGTGGGGTAATCAATAATAGGGGGTGACGTTTCACCCCGACTCGGGCTGTGATGTACATAGCCCCTCACTCGATCTCCGTCATCAGATTATGATTGATGAGTGGGGCTCTATTGGACACAGGAAAATACGGGTCATTTTCTCCCTTTCACAGGCCCCCTGGGCTTTTTTGCTGTCTGGAACATGGAGGAAACCCAGGGACCCCAGTCTCCTGGGCCATGCATCAAACCTAAACTCCAATTCCATGGGCGTGGAGGTCTGGACAACACAGGTACATCACTGGCTATAAAAGCCTTGGGGGGGTACACTGTTCCCAAACTGAAAAACAAACCTGATTCAAGGCTTCGATAGCCAAGTAAGTACCCTACATTCTCTGGTCAGAAGGGAGGGCAACTCGACCCCCGTCTTGATGACCGGATATTCGGAAATTCTGTGAGTACTTTGTGGGCTCATACGTACTCTACAGAAACTCGAAGTAAACAGTCCTGGCAACTCTCGAAACATCTTCTACTGCCTCAAACGATTCGAACTACACCCAGAACACCCCTGTACAGATTCCGGGTAACTCCCAGACGTCGCAACCGGGAATGCCCCCTCTTATTTCTAGTATCGCTGGGGCTTGACTTACCATCCAAGCCTCAGATGGCAACGTACCGAACCATTCCCATCCAGCAGAATCCTCAGCCACTGACTCCAGCAGCCTCAGAGTTCAACACTCAGCCGACCCTTCTGTCATTGGCGAACACGGACGGCCCATTGGAGACGGTGTGTCCCATTTCCCAATCGATTCCCCACTGTCTCCCCATCGCTACGGGCCCCCGGGATCCTGCCAACAATCCACTCTTCTGCGAGGTGAACCAGAAGAGCTGTATCACGAGCCTACCCCTGCTCCAGTCCATGAGCAACCAGATGGGTTCCCACATGAGAACTTATCTGGTGAGCCTCCTGTACGCTCTCCCATTCATCTTTCGGACTGAGTTTCCATGATCGTCCAACAAGCAGGATGGAGTCCTCCAACCCCTCGATCACCAGGAGATGGAGGAGGCATCCAAGAGGTGGAAGAGCTTCAGCTTGCAGTCGAGGGTGCCGGCACCCCTCAATTTCATGTACCCGCAATACGACCGTGGCGCGGTCTTCGCTGCACTCAACCAATTGTCCTTAACCACGCTGTTCACCAGTATGGCTGTGACATTGATTTCGGTGACGTACCCGTCTTGCTACGGCTGGAATCTACCTGACATGTTGATCACATCTCCTACTATCCCAACATGCCAGATTCCTGCTTCAGAATCACATTCATTGACTGAATCCTATCAATTCGCTCAGTTCAAGGATGGAATTGCGGTCAAGGGACTGGATTCCTTACAAGTTTACCACAACAAGTCTCATATTCCAGCCCACACGCAAGGATTCCAATATGATCTCATCACCTATCTGTACGGCTGGTCAGATGGAATCGAGTCCTTCTGCAAAATCGGCCAATACCATCCTCACTGTGCCAACCCTCATTCCCACACTCATGTTGAGCGGGATTTCCTAGTGTACACCATGGGGGAACCAAGCCTTTTCAAAGTACTGGACGAGTACCTCAATATCATATACTCCAACGCTATTGGCAAAAGTTTCCAGTGGCTTCAGGGTTCCCCCACTCCTGTTATCGACAGTCCCTGTCATTGTGCCATGCTATCCAATCTCTATTCACAAGTCAATCACCAGCAGGGACAAGTCTTGCACTCCAAGAACGGACTACGAATTATCATTCCTGACGAAAGATGGATCAATTGGAGGACGTTTTCACTGACATCACAGGACGAGTTCACGAGAGTTGCCTGGGCTCAGCTCACCCAATTCGACAAAACTGCTTTTATGACATGCCTAAGTGAGGGAAAACTCAATGGAATATCCACCTTCATCAACTTCACTGACGACGCCACGCATGACCAGTTCTGGACCACTGAACTGGACGCACTTCGTCACTACTACATCAAGTTTATCTCTCACACCGGCACTTTTCATTACTATAACCTCTACGTCATACAGGAACTCGCGTATTACAACGAACCCTTCAATATTCCACTCCATACGGATTGGAAGAAAATGGAATGTCCCTACTTCATCTTCCTTCCATACTCCGGCCTCATAGTCAAATGGGACATAAACCACCAAACATGGACTTATGACGATTCCAATCATAAGAGTCTCAGTCCCTACAGTCCTGGAGATTACAGTCCTTTCGACAGTGGGTCCAACTTGTCCTTGAATCCAATTGACACGTTCGAGGGGGAGGATAGAGATTCCAAATAGGTGCATACGTCAAGACACGGGGGGGTATGTTATAGAACGGGTACTGGCAGATGGTTATGACTTGACGCACGCACACATCGGAGAAGAATAGGGTACTTAGCGTAGTGGGCCTTGGTCATTATCCTCTGGGAGGATAATCTTTGATAGTTGTTTCCAGTTGATTACTGCTTGTATCGCATGCTAAACCAGTTTCCTTTGTTACCGCGGTGGCATACAAAGGGATCAGCACGCGCGAGAAACCTATGTATTATCCAAAGCTCCACAAACTGCAGACGCATCGCTAAGGGAGTCATCTGGTATGATTTCCGCAGCCGCAGTTGTGTTGACACGGACCCCACTGCAGAGAGTGCACCTATATAAGGGGGCTCTCCTGGCAGGCTTTTATATATGATCTTTTTACCATAAACCATTTATCCATAGCGCCTTAAGAGCCCATTAGCAATCCTATCTAAATAGAAATAAGGAGTGCCAGGGACAGTAGGCCTGGGATAAAGAACCGGTATTGAAGACATCACTGTCAATCGCGCACACTGCTCCATTCTCATTCTATACACTCTATTACTTTTCGTATCTCATGTTCTGATCTATATCTGAGGTCTAAGAACCTATAGAACATTTAGTACAATTGTTTAGATTTCCATTCTATCGTTCTACATGCTCTACTCTATCAATACTGCGGGCCAGTGTTATAGGTTTACTATATACTATTAAACACGTGTATACAAAACTAATTAGAACTAAATATCGTATATCTGTGGGACTGAAGGAAGAGTCCCCAGGTTTAAACCCAGGCTATTAGACATTGTGTTTATTATCAAATATTCTATGAAACGTAACAGTTCTGAGCGAACTGCGAGAAAATGTTGGTGTGAGTGATCGCAGTAATAAAGGGAGGTGGGGTACAAATCACTCAACAGCCAAGTAGCAGGTATAAGAAAAGGAGACTGAGACTGAGACACGAGCAGACGATATTTGGGTTTTGCATTTGACAAGGTTGGCCCTTGCATGGAGCCGCAAATGGGCTCGAGGGAGGCAACAGGTGATGACGCAAGGCAAATGCAAATGATGAGGGTTCACACAGTGCACAACGTGGCACCCTGACTTGTATCTGGCGTGCACTGCGACCTGAATGGTGCATTCCATCTCCGACCGCTCGATTGCGCAGCCCCACGCACGGCTGCTGCCTGTGATGGAAAGCGACATCGCAGGTTGTTCATCTACAAAGGTGCACTCTGCTCTATTACTTCATGCCCCCTTGTGAGGCGGAATGGCTGCTGCGGCATTCTTGGCGTGTTGGGTGCACGGAATGATTTACTGTGGAACGTTCTTGCGTTTAAGGATTGGGACCATATGGTGTGGATCGACATTGTTGCCGTTGAGAGGTGATGTGGTGTTGTTGCTTTGTTCCAGCCTCTCGGAATACTCCACTCCAGGCGAACTCAATCATACATACAGCTGCGATGAATCAGGGGGTAGAACCTGATATTGGTGATGCCCACCAAACATTGAAATATATGAAGGCGAAGATGCGTGAAATCATAGCGCAGATCGAAGCCAATCAGAAGGGTCACGGACAGCCACTGGACACTCAGGTGAGCATTATATGAGACTTGACTCACTTATTGGGCTCATAGTACCCAGATATTCCCAATACCTACCAATTACGGTCCGATTGCTCTGAAGCAGGAGTTCAACTCACTTTTCGTGGAGGCACGTGCAATAGATCACGTGATTAACCCTCACCCAATCACACGAATGCCTGTTGACATCATGTGTGAAATCTTTGAGGCAGCAGCTCGAGCCGACCCAGATGTCCTGCTTCTGTTAACGATGACTTGCGAGGCATGGAAGAGACTGGTGATTGAAACTTCTAAATTATGGAGTGACATCAGAATTGACGTTGATGATGATGATGGGCTCAAGGTCCTTCATCTTTCCCTTCTGTTGTCCAAAACTTTGCCGCTGGATATCACAATTACTGGTGTATGTGCGTCTGATGAAGTAGTCAATGGACTTACCCATCATGTGCATCGTATCTGGGCACTTGAGCTATCCCTCTATCGAGAAGCACGAGTACCATTTCGCATTCTCAGGAGTACGCCACCGAATGGTCTCAGCTCCCTATGCCGACTGGCGATTGGGTCTGCCTCCTATAATGAGGCTACATCTGTCCCTTCGAAGCACCCTCTCGAACATGCCAGTGATGATCAGAACACCATCAATGAAACGGATTTAGTCTTCATTAAATCTCTGCCTTTGCTCTCATCCCTCAATGCTCTTGTCCTTCATGTCCCTGGGATTGTGAGCATGTGCCAATTGCAACTGCCCAGAGTTGAAAGTTTGAGACTAGTTATGAAGGACACCCCCATGGTATTAGAAAACCTGACATGCAACAATTTGAAGAGTCTTGACATTGTCCTTGATGACACCTCGAGAGAAGGGTGGTGGGATCTACTTGTAAAGTCACTCACCTATCCTCGCTTGGAATCTCTTGTGGTTGATGTTACGCTCGATCGCCTCAAAAATGAATGGTCTAAGCCTTGGGACTCGTGTGGGTTCAAACGGCTCCCCGCTCAGCGCATCATCAGATGCGTGAGTATCGCACTTTCGTTCTCTGACAGGAAATATCTCTCAGCCAAAGTTCACAGAGAGAACGCCGAGTATCTTTGCGGAGATTTACTGCGGGAGCTTACGGAGTCCGTTCCATCTCTGAAGGGGCTACGTTTACTGCACGTCCCATTTCTCCACGCGCCCTTCATATGGCCCTCCCCCGAAGTGTTAAGCAATCTTCAGCAATTGGAGATGCAGGTACCAGCGATCGTATGCGACGAATACATTCCAGTGATAGAGCTTCCAAACCTACGGAACCTACGATACTATGGTGTCGTGACCCAAGCGGCAACACAGCTTCCGAGAATCCGTACTCCCTGCCTTGAGTATCTCGAAATCATGGACCATTACACAGCCGTGCATCCGATTCTTGGGCGGATAGATAGGCATTGGCCGAACATGCTCAGGCGACAGATCAGTTCCCAAAAGTATAGTAAAAGCTGAGGCAACAGTTCAAAAGATTTCCCTACGTTGGAATCCCTTCCAGAAGGACCTGACTTGTATCCTGTCATTCACCAATCGATGACACTTCGAGAGCTCCGGTTGTACAGGGTATGTACGGTCCTTGGCCGATGTACGTTCCTTGGCCGAAATCGCATTTCCTGTCCAGTGTAAATAGTTAAAATTCTGCAATAAATATAATACGTTTGTATGATATATATCTATATCTAGGAATTTTTGCGAGACAATCGCCCGCGCCGATCGTCGGTCAGATCACCAACAATCCTTGCATGTCCCATAACATTGCATCGGCGACCGGTAAAATTCATATTAATTCACTAACAGTACACTATGCATATAAGGAAAGTTCTGTTAAAAGCTGGGATTATAAAAAAAATTCCTTCATGCCATGCACAGGCAATGAGGAAGGCTGCAGTCCCCCGCATTCTGACATGCCACTTGCCCTCCCCCGCACACAGAACTCTTCCTGCATACA
>Ga0307515_10012732_pt1 | contig 15793 bp, 2 predicted proteins | sample 17_EM_MG_FD_194513 | JGI IMG/M metagenome (GOLD analysis project Ga0307515, IMG submission 194513) | Populus trichocarpa ectomycorrhiza microbial communities from riparian zone in the Pacific Northwest, United States - 17_EM | ecosystem: Host-associated > Plants > Roots > Unclassified | place... | reverse complement strand
ATATAATAAGCCTTAATTTCTTAAAGGCTTTATTAGTACTAGGGTGCTTAATCTTATTAATAAAGTGTAAGTTAAATATACAGACGCCTTACGGAACGTCTCTCTCCGTTACGATTGTAAAGATGCCCTTTTTAAGTAGTTTATTAATCTCTTTACGTTATAAGTCCGTAAAAGGGGTTTTTTATACTAAGACTAATATATCCGTAGGTAGGAGTTGCCTTATAGATATACCTGCGAAGGTTAAGTAATTCTCTATTACAGGGTTCTTAGTTATAGGGTGCTTTTAGGGGCGTCCTTAGCCACACTTTACGGCAGGTTTAGTAGGTTTAATAAGTTTATAGGGGACTTCTAGAGTAGGTAAGGGTGCTTCTAGTTTATCTGGTTTAATATTATAGGTGTTTTTAGACCGAAAATAGGGTTTTACGGACGTGCTTTTAAAGCTAGTTAGTCCGCTAGAGAGTTATACGCAGTATATTTTATCTTCTACAGCTAGTAAACAATAAGGTCCAGTCTAATTGCCGCTCTTACGCTATATAAGGACTTTAGAGTTAAGCGGGAGGTTATATACTAAGGTTATATTAGGTCTATTACGGTAGTACAAAGCGCTATTAACAGTTTATTTAGCCCATAACTTAACTATTTTAGCTATTGCCTTCCGTATTATAGCTACTTAATCTATAATAGATGGGGCAGGAGGGTCTAGTTTACCTATCCTTAGGTAGGTTCTATAAACCAAAAGGGTAGGTACTAATCCGTTAGGGCTAGCGGTGTTATTAACGGTTTTTATAGCCATCTGTAAAGCTAGTTCCTTTTAGATATCCTTATACTCGTCTATAATAATTTAATAAGCTCTCCGTAGAGCTAGGTAAGCTTACTTAACAAGCCTAATGGACTAGTACGCCTTAACTAGAACGGCTTTTATTAAAATAGCTATGGCTATAGCGTACTATTAGAATTCCTTACTAATAGAGTTCCTACTAGTGTCGTAGGTAATATACTTGGGGGGTTTAACGTATGTATTAATCTAGTAGGTCTATAAAATATCCTAAGTGTGTTTTATAGATATATTTTACAACTAATGGGTAGTTTAATAGCGGGTTGCCTCGTTAATTATATATAATACTAGGCTGCCGTTAATATATATAATATCTACGTATACTAAGTGGTTAAAATTAAGATCCTTATAAAGAGTAAACTTAAATTAGCCTAGGGAATGTTTATATTTCTAGCAGAAGGAACAGTATTTAGTTAGGTGGTTAATTACCTTCTTATTAACGTTATTATGTCTAGAGCGTTTAAGGACTCTATACAGCTTTTCGGCTAATAGGTAGCCAAAACAGCGGTATAGGCGGTGGATTTTAGTACTAGTAAGGTAGCACGGGTTATAGTTAAAAGATTCCTAAATATAGGTCCGTAAAGTCTCTCCCTATATAAAGAATAGGTGTCTAAATTGTTATGTAATTAATAGGGTAATATACTTACTTCCTAGGGCAGTTATAGGGCTAATTAAGGTATCTATAACATTGTTATAGTAAACCTATAACCTATTTATATCCGCGAGGTAAAATAAAAAAGGGGTATCCGCTTTTACTATATGGAAGTTAACTAGGCTAATTAGAGTCTTAACTACAACTAATCTAATTAATGCGGTTAAGCCGATGCTAAATTAGACGTTTATAGCCCCAGTTTATATAGTATTAATATCCGTATTATTATTTATAGTAGTCTTATATATAAGGTATTGTCCGTAACCTATAGTAGACTTCTTAGAGGTACCTATATTAATTATAACGCCATAGAATTCTTTAGGGGTATAGCGTTTTATAGTAATATATGCAAATAGGTCCTATTCGCAGTCTATAATATCTATAATAGGTCTAATAAGTATACTTATAGGCTGGTTTTTAGGTGTAATTAAATATATAACGGAGCAGTTGGCTAATACAATTATAATATTAAAGGCTTAGCTGTCCGTAAAAGGTCTAAAAGTAGTTAAGAACGTCTTTAAGGTCTCCTATTCCTAGGTATCTAAGTTAAAATTAATTATAGGAAGCGATAATCATACACCCCCTAAATGATACGCGTACATCCCCCAATTAATATACATACACCCCCTACCTAAACAAGCTTAGATCCTTCTACCTTAGGTTAGAATATTACGTGTGTTTGACTTATTTACATCTACATCGCAAAAATCAAATTATTAAAATATAACTTTTATAAATGTAACACCTTAATTAAGTCTTGATTTCTACTATAGTACTACTAATAAAGTTTAAATTAAATAAAGAATGCACTAAAGGACGCCTTTGTAAAGTCCTTATAAAAGGGCAAAGCCCCTTATCAGAATTAAGCGAGAGGTACTGACTAAGCTCTAGACATATTGCGAGGACGAAGTCCACATGCAATCTATATAGACATTAACCACATCTACTGCATCACAAATTAAGCAATATTCATCGTCTGCGTCATCTCTATCATTAATTAGACCCTTAAGATACCTCTGCTGTAACCCTATGACCTTATAATTCTAACAGGTTATAAGCCCGGGTAGCAACACCTCTCCTGACTTAAAAATCGACCCCTAAAATGACCTCCTCTACCTTAACCTCAACGACACCTACGTACGATCACAAGGCTAGTAAAATCGTCATTTTTAATAGAGACAACTTTGCAGACTAGGAGCGTACCTACGAGGCAGCCCTAATTATAGCAGAAGGATAGGATTTCGTTACTGGTATAGAAGACCTAGCTCGAGTTAATTCAGCCAATAGGAGAAGAAGAAGGGGGGAAGCAAATAAGATCATCTATAATTTGATAGGAGACAACCGTTAAGAAGAGATACGTGCGATAATGAAGGCGTATAATATTTAGGGAATATAGAAAGGAATAAAGAAGTTCAATAAGGCTAATAATAAGGTCTATACCTCTAGACTTTACAGGGAGTTTTATAGCACTATATTTAACCCTACAAAGATACGAATTATTGAGTTCCTTTATATACTAAATCGATTTAAGATTAATCTAGCCTTGACACCTTAAGCACTTACCAACAACGATATTAAAGAGTAACTCCTTCTAGCCCTACTAAGCGATGTTATATAGTAGAATGCGAAGACCTAGTATCTACGAGATAAACAAAACCTTAAGAGTTATATTACCCTTCTTTAGGAGTATAAGACTGCTCGCCCTATACAGGTATAAAATATAGCACTTATATAAGAGAGGAAAGACGAACTTAGGGGGAGAAGGGGAAACCGAGGTCAAATAAGGGGCAGAGGTTGTGCTAGTAGATTCAATTATTCCTTATTACGTTATCGCCATAGCTTGTCGTCTTAAGTAGGTAAGAGCTATAGCTATAGTAAGGAGCCAAGGCCACTAAAGAAAGACGAGTGTAGAGTATACTATTAGGAAGGCTACTACTAGGAAGACTATCCTCTGCTTAGACAATTCCAATTTAATAACACTAAGAAGAAAGATTAAGGTGCTCCTAAGGTAGAGGAAGCAAGGAATATAGCAATAGCTAAGAAAGAATTTAATAGCGATTTAATCTACCCCTAACCCTAAACGTGCTATACTTATAATGAGTATAGGCTCCCTTATAGAGTATGTTAGGTGCTAGCTATAAGCTAAGCTATAAGATATGGTAACCAAATAGGCCGCTTAAATTAAGTAGGAAGCCTAGGTTAAAATTAAGCGGGATACTTAAATTACGCTATAAGCTAAGACGCGAACCAACCTAGACCTCCCCCTACTACCTTATACGCCGATAGAGACTCTAGTTACGAGAACTACAAGTAGGCAAGACGGTAACCAAGTAGGCCGCTTAAGTTAAGTAGGAAGCCTAGGTTAAGACTAAGTGCTAATAGAGACTTTAGTAGCGGGAACTATAAGTAGGCTAGATGGTGACCAAGTAGGCCGCTTAAATTAAGTAGGAAGCCTAGGTTAAGACCGAGTAGGCTGCTTAAGTTAAGTAGGAAGCCCAGGTTAAGATTAAGTAGGACGCTTAAATCTTTAAGGTAATATTAAGGGTGGGACGCCCGTATAAGAGAATGCACACCTATACCATTATAAGGGGGAGAGTACTAGAAGGAAGGTCGTTACTCCTAAGCAAGATAGTTCTAAAGCATAAGTATAACGCTAAGGGAGAAGTAATTTATAAGAAGGTAAGACTATATATTCAGGGAGACAAGCAGACCCCCAATATCACAAAAACAAGAATTTTAAGAGAATGGAGATATAAAGACCTAGGACCTATAGAGGTATTTATAGGCTTCTAAATCGATTAAGATCATAACTATAATCCGCCCCCTTAAGTATAATGATATAACAAACACGATCGGATATTATTCTAAGGTATAGCAGTTATACGCTATAGGGGAGCCGTAATTTGGATGGCTTAAAGGCAGAAGTCGATGGTATTGAGTTTAATGGAAGCAGAGATTATGGCAGCGTCAGAAGGAGTAAGGTTAGTAGTATAGCTTAAGAAGCTAACGAGAGATCTAGGGGAGAGAGACGACGACAACCCTTTTATCCCTACGCTCTACTGCAACAATAAGGGTACAGTCGACCTTTTATACGACACAAAACACCACCAGAAAGCCAAGCATATTGAGACTCGATACCTCTTCGTACGAAACGACATGGTTTAGCGAGATCGACTTAAAGTGGTACATATACCAGGTAAAGATTAACCTGGAGACATACTTATAAAACAGCTACCAATCGACCAATTTACGAAGCACTGTGTAACGCTAGGAATCGGTAACTGACGGAGCAAGTGACAGAGGTTTTTCGCCTACTAGGTTTTCCCTCTGTATGTAGGCCAAATGGCACTTGCAAGGTATTTTGGGAATAGCTTCATAATTGCCTATTTAGGAAACAGACGAGCAGACGAGAAGAGCGTCGTCAGCATGGGGGAGTGTCAGAATTAAGCGAGAGGTGCTGACTAAGCTCTGGACACATTGCGAGGACGAAGTCCGCATGCAATCTATATAGACATCAACCGCATCTACTGCATCACGAATCAAGCAATATTCATCGTCTGCGTCATCTCTATCATCAATTAGACCCTCAAGATACCTCCGCTGTGACCCCATGACCTTGTAATTCCAACACCCCTAGACCTCTGAAAGCCTGTTAAATATTGCCGCCGACATCTGGTAGTATCTTAACTTCCACCACCATTCTTACCACCTGTAATTCTACCTACCTATTCCTAAGTTAATTGATTGGATTGCGTAGTGGCTTGCAAGGCACCGCGCGAACTGATTTGGGTGCTGCTACCTCTGCTTGACGTTTGCAATCTGCCTCCGCGGGCACGCCTACGCCCGCGCCCACCACGCCCGCGCCCGCGCTGAGTATATTCGATATTTCGCTCGAATGCTAATGGCTCGCGGCGAGCTGAGGTATTAATGCGATTCGTATTTGTAGAGCCAACCGGGCGGCCACGGCGGCGCTCTATAATCACAGGCTCTTAAATACGAAGTAGAGGATCGATAGGTGGGCCAGGAGGAGGATCTGGTTGAGGGCGATCAAACTACCAGTGTTCGTTGATTTGGGTAAGCTCAATCTTGAGTTCTAAGGTGGCGCTTTGGTGCAGCTGCCGGTGGAGTATATAGCAGCATGGGAGGCCGTATCCCTTGCACGGATAGATACGCCCTATAAAATGTGGCCCGTGCGCACCAATCAATAAGGTGCATATACGGGCGGTAAGTTGTTCTGCCATATCACCAAAGGTCTCAAAGGAGAGGCTCGAAGGCAGGCAGTGGTTCAGGCTCTGGCGGTGGTCTTTTCGCGACCCAATTTTTGGAAATAGGATATTAAATGGGCTGCGCAAGGTCTATATCATTGGATATGTAGTTACGCACCATCTTGGTGGTGTTATTTGTTTACATTTGGACACCAAAATGTTGATGTTCTTGACCCCGCGCACGGGCCATAAAATATAGCACCCTATCCGTGCAAGGGATACTGCAGTCCATGCACCACTATAGATTAGCTAGTAATTAGGAGCCTTTGCAAGCTTAAGTTGGGCCTTAAGGTAGCGGAGGCACTGAGGCGTTACTTTGTAAAGGATATTATTAAACTCTAGCTTGCGAACGTTATGCGGTGGACGATTTCTATGCCTTGCTAGGGTGATTGTATGGTTATTTATCTCGTTCTTAATAAGGTTTTTAATGTTCTAAACTACGTTAAATAAGTCGCCAGAAGATACCTAGAGGAAGCTCTTTAATCTAGCATGCGAGCCCTTAAGTTGCGACGTAATACAATTTCTAAAGTGCATTTAAAGATTAGTATAGCAAGTTACAAATTCCGTCCGGTATAGCCACCACTTATTACGTAAGTAGTTAGTAACGCACTCCTAATTATAATAGTCCTCTATAAGCTTGTCCTAGGTAGTAATAAACTTTTTAAAGGACTTTTGGCTGTAGTAATTGACCTAGCGCTTTATGAAGTTATTACGGTGCTCTTGCGCCTTATCCTTTTCCTTATCTAATTAATCTACTCTTATAACCTAGTTGTTCTGTATATGCGTAAGGATGTTTTTAGCAACGTGCTAAAGGCAGAGTAGTTAAGGAACTAAAGGAAAATACCGCCGTAGTGCGTTCTTAGGAGCTTGCTCCTTATCTATAGTTATAATATTTAGAGTAATATTATATCGAGAGTAGAGAAGATAGATCTATTAAATTGCGAAGTTGTAATCGTCTTTTGTTTTACCCGGTAGGAAATAATAAGTAAGCTTAAAGTTCTGCCCAGTATTACTGATCCCTACTGTATATAGGAAAGGCATCTTGAATCTATTCGTTTTGTAAGTGCAATTAAGTAGAAGGACATCTGGATTCTTTTAAAAATACTTAAGAGACTCCGGATAAGCAAAGAATAAGTATTTAATGCAATTATAATCGTCTTGCTTATGCGCAAAGTAGTATTTTAATTTAAGATCGCTGCCTCCATGCTCGTTAAAAGCCTTAAGTAATGCTTGTATAGAGGAAAGCCCACCAAGCAGCTTTTTCTTATTTGCTTGACGTTCGTTATAGATATCCTAGAGGCAAATTATAGTGTCCTTCTTAAGTAGATTTGTAAGTATTTTGCTTGGATTGATACTACTAGCCGACATATTAGCAATTGTCTTCTTTGTTTCCTCGGAACGCTGTTAGTAATGTGGTAGAGCTCCAGCGTGGGCGAACGCCTGGTAATTATAGGTAGGATCCTATACTTCTACCTGCCACCCAATTACTGTACGAGTAAGTGTAAGTTTAAAAGGGCAGCCGGTCATACGAGAGCTAGTTTGGCGCTTCCTAGAGGCCTTATTATAGTCGTTTCCTTTAGCACACTAAAGCCACATCTTGCGCACAGTTGGTGGCACCTGCTTGTCGGTTTTTAAACGGAAAGTTAATACCGCATAGCCCTGCCCTTTAGCGAACTCATAAACATTATCAAGAGCAAGCCTTACAGAGTCGTACAGCTTTAACGGGGGTGGGTTGAGAGCCATGGTGGGTGTGGGGAAAGGTAGGGCAAATGCAAGGTGTTGTTTTGGGTATAGGCGCGCATCGGTCGCGTACTAATGCAGATGTAAACAAGTCAAACACACGTGATATTCTAACCTAAGGTGGAAGGATCTAAGCTTGTTTAGGTAGGGGGTGTATGCATATCAATTGGGGGGTGTACGCGTATCATTTAGGGGGTGTATAATTATTGCTTCCCTAATTTTAACCGTATAATATATAAGTTAAGATACCACTTTAAAATAAAAGAGAATAAATAGCAGTATATATTAGAATAGAGACTATCTTTTTAAGGATTATTGCTATAAACCCAGGTATTCCTCGGCTTAATTATCTTTAAAAGCTCTTTAATTAACTTTAAATAATTTAGCATGGTTTATCTAAATTATATTAAAAGGATTTTAGCCTAGGTAATTAAGTTATTAGTGTATACTAAGGTGTTAAAGAATACAACTTTACTTTCTTTAATCCTATAAATACTTATAAAGGTATATATGCTTAATTAAGATCTTCTATTAGCACCACTCTATACTCTTAAGAAATACAGCAATTTAATGCCTAATTTTAACCTACTTTAATCGACCCGCCTAACTAATATAATTATAACTAGACTAATTAAATATATAGTGGCCGTAGTAGGTAATATAGTAGAGGGTATAATTAATAACTATAAGGTAAAAGTGGAGGTCCTTATAGAGGTTTATTTTAAAGTAATTACTAAAAGAAGTACCATATTTATAAGAAACTGAATTGCTAGTTAACTAGGCATTCTTTTAATAAATAAAAGGAGGTATATAATAAGTTTTGCCAAAGTATAAGAAATATTAGAAATTATAAGGTTACTATAGCTTACTTTTAAAGCTTTATAATTTAATATAAAGGCGTAAAAGATCTTAAGGGTAAGGTTAATAAGGCTAAATAGCTTCTTATAGATATAGAAATTAAGGACTTCTTACCCAACAATACTTTACTAAGTATAGTAAGGTAGATAGTACACAAACTATTACTATTTATAATAACTAATCTACGCTCCATTCTATTATAAAGTTAAATATCTTTAATAAGCTAAAGGAGAGCTCCGCGTTCTCCTTTAATAACAAATACTTAGTAAATATCTTCTATAGTATTATACCAGATACTAAAGCTACAGAAGTATCTATAGTAGGAGAACCTTAAGTTTAAGCCCTCTAGTAGCTTAATAACTCTATTTATATTAACTATTTAACGGCAGGCTAATATACAATTTGTTTTAGTAAGGGTACTATAATTTCTCTTAGCATAATTAGGGTCCAAACCCCCTTAGAGTGCATTACTTTCCATATTATTCCCACAAATACTCTATTTCTATTTTATATTAAAGATATACATTAATTATACACTAAGCTTAACAACCTTAAAAATATACTTATATAGGGAGATAGTTGGGTACCTATCGTACGTAAGTAGGGTTACCCTTAGTTGCTCCTTTATTAACTAGAAAAGAGTATTGCTTAGAGCTACCTAACTAAGTTAGAGTTATATTAACTATACTGTCGTTTTAGCTACCTATCCGTTTATTAATTACTTAGGGTTCTTTAGTAAGTAGGCCATAAGGTTAAGGTTAAGGCAATTAAGCATCTTATAAAGTACTACTATTACTACTAAATAAACTAGAAGTCCCCTAGCCAATTTAAGTTTACTCTTAAAAATAACTATAACTTTAACTTTTGTATTATTATTAACGTTATATATCTTAGCGGTAAGCTAGTACTTTAAGTTATTAACTTCTTAACCTTCTTCTAAGCTACACGTTTTTTAAAGGATATATTAGCTAGGAACGTATAGAATACCCTATAATTATACTAGGTTAATATCTACCTAGGACCCCCTAATTAAATTGTCTATAATATAAGAAAGAACTTCTTATTTATAGAGTTTTAATAATAGATAAAGGTAATAGCAATTAAGGTTAAGGAAGTCCCTATTAAGGCACATAATAGTATTAAAAAAGTAGAGTAATATTACGCGCTATTACGCCGCGTATATAAGATTATCTCTTTAGAACTAGAGAATACTAGTAAAGGACTTACCTTATAAATAGCTGTTAAAGCTATTAACGATTCTGCTAGCCTAGATGGACTTATACCTATATTATTAGTCTTTAGCGCCTACCCTTAAATAACTAACAATTCTCTACTATTTTCCTTTATTATATAATAAGCTAAGGCTATTTATAAGGCAATAAAGGAGGTGCAACGTCTTTACGCTATATGCTAGGTTAATAACGTACTAAGAATAAGAAATAGCCTAAATACCTTAACTATACTTAATCTGCTACTCTAGTTTAAGGTACGCGTATAGCATAAAAAGGAAGGATAGTTAGGCCTATATTAACTTATTATAATTAATAATTAAACTTATACTATTTAGATGCCTTATAGACCCACTTAATTCCATTTAACTGTTATTAAGCTTTATTATAAAGATAATAGTTCTAAGCCTTTATAGGATGCCCTAAAGGAGAACCACGATTAATATACTCTAAAAGGCGACTATAATTCTAATATAATTGTAGTAAAGGTACCGTAACTATAACGCGGTAAAGGTCGCCTAAAAGGATTATAAAATTACTAATATCTTATTAATTTTAAAGAGCAATTTGTTACCGCTATTAAGAATAGAGTTAAGTTATTAATAGCCTTTATAACAGCTAAGGAGAAGGCTAACTTTAAGCTTATAAAACAGCTCTAAAAGGGAAATTATATTATAACTTCTAGAGCTCCTTTCTAAGTATCTAATAAGTAAGAGATTGATAGTCTTATTATAAGAGGAGTCTTTAAATTTAAGAAGTATAACCCTACTAAGTTTAATAAAGTTCGCATCTTTAAGTTAAGAATAGTTAACGAGATTAAAAGTTAAGCTACTAACGCCCTATTTAAGAAATTAAGGCTTATTATCTAAGGTTATAATAATAATAGTAAGAAAGTAATTCTTACGCAATCTCCTATAATTTAACGAGCTAGTTAGTAAGTTATTATTGCGCTAGCTCCCTCCTTAATAAAGAATAGAATAGTAGTTTATTTATAAGATATTACTTAAGCCTATACCTAATTAAAGATGCACCTTTAGCGCTTAATATTAGCATACCTTCCGGAGTAATTCGCCACTAGTATCCTAAAGATACAATTATAGTTATGCTTAAGCCATTATATAGAATCGCAAAGGCAGGAACTTATTAGTGGGCTACCTATAGCAAGCACTATAAAGAGAAGCTTTTAATAACTACTTCTATATTTAATCCCTACTTCCTTATTATAACTATAGGAACTCTATTTAGAATTATCGGCATATAAACTAATAATATAATTATTTTAGGAGATGACTAGTTCTTAGCTCTTAAAGAAGACAAGCTAGTAAAGGCAAATCTTATAGCAAGCTAAAGGAAAAGCTTAATTTAATAATACTATTACTCTTTAATAGATATATCCTCTCCCTAAATAAGAATTCTATTGCTTTACGCCAAAAAGGTTAAGGTAAGAAGATTAACGTTATTAATATTAATTCTCTAAAGTAAGGATATATAGAGTAACACGCTTATAAAGCTTATATTACTTCTATCTATTAACCTAAGGCTTTATTTAATCTTTCTATTGCCGCTTAACACTAGGAACTAACTAAGAATAATATTCTTGCCCTAAATAAGCGTCTTTCTTAGTAAATAAACCATTTTAATTAGAGACTACTCTATATACCTACTAATCTCCCTACCGCTAAGCTCTTTATATTTATTAATAGATTGTTTATAAATAATAAAGATTTTAGCTCCTAGTTAGGATATAAGATTATTATAACGAATAAATTTACTAGAGAGAATGACTTTATAATCTATAGTAATCTTATTTATTAGAGCTTAACTAAGAGTAAGCGTATTACTTAAAGCGTTTTAGCGTTAGAGATATATAGAATAGTTAGCGGAGTTAATATAGCAATTATAATTAGAACTACCCTAAAAATAATTACAGATTAACTTAAACTTCTTATTATCCCTATAATCGTATATACTAACTTATACTCCCTCTATAAGTATTTAGTTAAGCTTAATACTATAAAGGAAAAGCGCCTTATAATTAACATTATAGAACTTTATTAATCCTACAAACGGCGAGAACTCTTTAAGATTTAATAGATTAACGGTTAAGATAATTTAGTAAATATAATAACGAAGGCAAACCCAAATAAGGCTCTAAAAACGTTTATTAACACAAATACTTTATATATATAAGTTAAAAGTTAGGTTAAAAGGGAGTAGGAGTATAATAATCTATAGACCCTAATTCCAACCAGCCAATTAGGATTTTCCATTCCTGGGATAGAAAATTGCTATTAGCTTGCTTATAACTAGCGCCTTAGCGGCCTAGATATAATATCTACCCACAACTCCTAAGCAAGAAAGCACTACGTGTTAAGAGGCAAATTTTAGAACAGCAAGACTTATATTATAATAGCAATAGTAAGTAAGGAGGGTTTATATTTATTACGCTAGTTAAGCAGTATTTGTATATAAATAGTAGCTATAAAAGAAGAGTTACTAGTGTCGAGAATAAGGTAAGCGATTATTATATATTGTCGCGGCGCTAGCGTAGCAAGGAGCCCTAAGCTCCTCACCCTCCCTTATTTTAGATAATAAGCATATTAACTAACATCACTATAACCTACTCGAGTAGTCGTTATTAGTAAGTCACCCTATATAACTAATAATTAATGTATTACTAAAACGTACTAGGACTTTTCTTTATACTAAATAGCATTACTAGGTATTTAAAGAGTCCCTATTATATATAAAAGGCTATATACTTCTTATCTCCTTTATAAACACAAATTCGATTAAAGGCGGCGACTATATTAAGCTTTGTAAAATATCGTGCCTTTATTAGGTAGTTAAGCGTCTCTTAAAGTAAGGGGATTAGATATTAGTTTCAAATTATAATTATATTTAAAGCTTAATAATTAATATAAAATCTTAATCCTTCTTCTAGCTTTTTAATAAATAGTATAGGTAAGTAAATAGAGATTAACTAGAGTAAAAAAATCCTTTTTCTAGATGCTTATTAAGGTATTATCGTATTATAAGCAGTTCTTCTTATAATATACCGTATAGCGGACCAAACTTAGGTATTATACTAGGCTTAAGTTCTATCTTAAAATTATGCTTACCTTAGTATAGGGGTAGTTAGTCTATAAATTATTTTTTAAACTTATTAATTAAATTATAGTACTTTTCGGGTATAAGAGGTTAAGGTTAATATATTGTTTCGGTTCTAATACCTTTTTAATATCTTCTATTATTATAGTAAAGATTTTATAATCTTATCTTTTTGCTAATAAAATAAAGGGTGCGGCTTATATTACATAAATTTTAAGAGGTTTTAATATAGCTTCTTTGCATTCTTTACCGCGATTAGCAGTTATAACTTTATTATATTAGTTTAAGGTTTATAGTAAGGGCAATTTATATTATATTAAATTTAAATAGTTATATGCATATTTATAGGGCAGGTGGTATTTTAGATAATAGCTTCGGCAGTAAATTATATAGAACTTAGGTATTTCTTTAACCTAGCTAATTAAAGGGTTATATTATTTTAGCCATCTATATCTAAGTATTACTTTATAATGCTTTAGGGGTAGTATAAATAGGGAAACATATTTAAGGTATTTACCTATCTATAATTTTATAAGAGCGTAGTATATTAGTTCGCTATATATTAAGGGTTTACCATTAAAGCCTTATAGGCCTTAGGGCTTATTAAGTTTCTTTAAATTTAGGTATTAAGTTTTCGCGTAGTTCGTATTAATAAAGCCTATACTAGTAGCTCCATTATCTATCAGGATTTATACCTCCTTATATTTTCTAAGTATTTAAATTTCGCTAAGTATATTAAGGAAATTATATTATATATTAGCGCTATAAGAGCCTAGATACTTATACTCTTCTACTTTTTATCTTAAGGCGTAACTTAGCCCTAAGATAATTTGTTTTCTAAGTTAACTAAAGGTAAAATACTTTATAGTAATTAAGTATAATTTAAGGACTAAGAGGAATTACGGCGGACCTTTTTAAAGGGGTAAGTTTAGCAATTCCTTTAAATATATTCTTTTTTACTATATCTAAAGCATTTTCTATTTATAGCTTATATTCTTTATTTATTAGTTCCTAAGAGTATATAGGATTAAGTAGTGTTAAGGTCTATAGGGTTGTATATAGGGCTTTTAAGTTTTAAAGACAGGTCGCGCTTTAGGGTATATACTAGTTTTATAAAGTTTTAGATATAAGGTATAGTTGGCTTTAAAGAATAAGTCTATTTATTATATCGAAGGTCCTTATTAATTTATTAATATATTATAGCAAATTTGGGTAGGTCTTTTAGTAGTTCTTTACCTACTAACTAGGCTCTAATCTCGTCTAAAATAGCTTATTAAAGAGTAGTAACTTTAGTGGCTTTATTTTAATCTAGCTCGCTAATAAGACCTAAAAATTCCAAAAAGAAGCTAGTAAAGTCTTAGTTCCATTATTATAGGTTCTTAAGTTTTATAATAGCTGTATATTTGCGGCTAGCGTTATTATATATTTATTTTAGTAGAGAAATAAAGATTTTAAAGTTAATAAAGGTGCCGTTATAGAAGAATGGGTCTATAGTTTATATAGTATCTTTACTTAAATAAGATATTCTATAGCTAATCTTGCTAGCTTTAGTAGGGTATTAGTTATAGTTTATTAAAAGTTTAAGGCGGAGCTTAGTTATAAAGGGTTATAGGTTATTTTAATTTCTATTAAATATTAGAGGGTTAAGGAGCTTTTTAGATTTTATAATAGATATTAAATTTATTATAGATATGGGTTAAGCTACTATTACTAGTTTAGGGTTCGCGTTTAACAGGTTAGGTTTAAGCATAGTTATTTTAATCTTATTTATAGAGGGTATTAGTACTAGGGTTTTTAATGCGAGTACTTTAGCGTTATAGAGTTCTTTATATATTACTTCAATTAATTACTAATACTAGGCCTCTAGTATAGCTTATTGCTAAGCCAAGGCATCCATAAAGGACTATTATATTATAGTTATTTATTCCCTAACTAGGGCTATAATAGTTAACATAGCGGATTTAAGTTCGTTTACTATTTTAAGGGTATTAGTATTAACGTAATATAATATAAGGGCGCGAAGAGGCTTTAGGGCAGATTTAAAGAAATAATATAAATTCTATCTAAATCTATAGGTATAGCTCTTGTAAGGAATAAGGCGTTACGTAAAGTGTTACGGACGTTTTAAGTACGATGTTACGACTACTAGGAGAGGAGTCGGAAGCAGCTAGTTGGTTAATCGAGGCACGGTCCAGGATGGAGCCGATAGAACCATGTGACGAGGAATGGTAACCGAGGTCACATGATGTGCTACGTATTGAACGAGAGGGACGGGAGGAACTCACGTACTTTATATACAAGACGTACCTCACGTACAAGGAGGATTTCTTAGAAGTACGGTTGTGTATTTAAAGGACCATAGTCCCTACCCAGATAGTTCTTCTCTTTGTAGTAAATCTCAGAATACAATTAGAGTTAATCTGTTGGGCAACCACTCCACCAGTTATGTTTACGTTGTTGACTATTCTATACCTACATACCCAGCCCATTGACAAGTCCACCGTAGTATTTCCTACAAGGCTTCGTTATATAAAGAAGAGAAAGGAATAATGCGAGAATCTTATAATTAAATAGTTAGGGGTCTTGGTGGTTAATATGTGCGCATATGCGCACGCACGTACGTAGTCTTCTAACTGACTTTGGTAGAATCTAGCAGAACTTAGCAGAAGTTAATTAAGCTAGTAGAATTCGGCAGACTTCGATTAAGTTAGCAGAATTTAGTAGAATTTATCTGTCGAGTGTTTTACTAAGACATTCTTGCTGTAACTAGGCTAGTCCCATTACACTCCCCTCCTAATTTAAGTTAATAGCGATAATAAATAGGAAATTAAAGAAATGCTAATCTATAAACTAGTAAGGAGAACGCTAAAATACTATATTAGTTAAAAAGGCTATAACCTAGATCCTACCTAGTACCCTATATAGAATTTTATTAGTAGTCCCTATAAACTTTAAAAATTCTATAGCTATTACCCTAATAAACTAGAACTCTTAAAGTACTTAAATAAGTAAATAAAGTGCTAGTATAGTAAAAATAATAAGCTACTAGAAGAATATAAGGATAAAAACGCCCTATAAGTGTAATATAGATATATAAAGCCTA
>Ga0307515_10012731_pt1 | contig 15794 bp, 2 predicted proteins | sample 17_EM_MG_FD_194513 | JGI IMG/M metagenome (GOLD analysis project Ga0307515, IMG submission 194513) | Populus trichocarpa ectomycorrhiza microbial communities from riparian zone in the Pacific Northwest, United States - 17_EM | ecosystem: Host-associated > Plants > Roots > Unclassified | place... | reverse complement strand
ATTTAAAGAAATGTAAATTCTTAGTTATAGAAGTAAAGTACCTCAAACTAATTATTACTACTAAGGGTGTCCGTATGGACCTCGAGAAGGTATATATAATTACCAAATAGCAAGCCCCTAACTACATTAAGGACGTATAAGCCTTCCTTAGTTTTGCTAACTTCTATTAGAAATTTATATACAACTTCTTAGGCGTAGTAGTACTACTTATAGTAATAATACAAACAAAGGGCCTTTCTGCGAAAGGAAGAAAAACGCACCTACGTTTTACCTAGACGTCTAAATGCGAGAAGGCGTTCTAAGACCTTAAAAATGCTTTCACTAAAGCACCTATCCTAGCTTACTTCACACCAGGATAATAACTCTACCTTAAAACCGACTCCTCAGACCACGTTAACGCAGGCGTCTTCTCCTAGATGGGTGATAACGGCCTTCTCCACCTAGTCGCATTCTACTCGTCTAAGCTTATACTATAAGAGTGTAACTATAAGATCTATAATAAGGAACTTCTCGCAATTATATAAGCGTTTAAGGAATTCTAACTAGAACTCTCCTTAGCAAAACCTAATTAGCTAACTAAAGTCCTTACGGACCATCGCAACTTTAAATACTTTATAACTATAAAGTAGCTAAACCGACGCTAAGTACGTTAGAATAAGTTCCTCTCTAGTTTTAACTTTAAAATTATATATAAACTAGGAGTATAAGGTACTAAACCTAATAGCCTAATACGCTACTTATAAGACCTTCCTTAGTTTAAAGATAACCCCTATAATTAGTTCTAATAATAAACAATCTTAAAAGCACGAAATTTGGCCCTAGGTATACTACCTATAATAGAGCTAACTATATCTTAGCTTTATACCACAGAACTAAAGTTACCTCCCAAAATTAACAAGCTTATTACTACGGTATATAACACCTCTGTTAACCTATTACTGTATTAACTTATTACCACAAAGACCGCTAGCGCCCGTACGCTGCCTACTAACCTCTAAAGCTTAGGCCAGATTAATATAGTAGCCTTAAAAGTAAAAGAGAATAGGCTCTATTATAGAGGCCGCCTATTTATCCCCAACTTAGAAAATCTATAACGGCAACTAATCTAAATGGCCTATAACCTCTAATTAAGCGGCCACCTAAATAAAGGAGAAACCTACAAGCTTCTTAGCCAATACTACTTCTAGTCAAAAATAATAGACTTAGTTAAACGCTTTATAGGCGCCTATTACAGTTATAAGCACGCTAAGGCCTTTAATATAAAGTACTAAGGACTACTGCACCCTTTACTAGTACCTATATAACGATAGGCAGATATCGCTATAGATTTCGTTATTAACCTACTACCCTATAAACGATATGGCCGTACCTATAAGAACATCCTTATAATAATATGCCGACTTATAAAAGAGCGCCACTACGTCCTAACTAAAGGCGTAGCCGTTAGCGACGTTACTAACGCCTTCCTTTATAAAGTTTACCAACTATATAGGTTACCTAACTCAATTACGTCCGACTAAGGCACACAATTTAACTCCGATATATAGAGACGAATCTGCTAACGCCTTAGCATCTCCGTTAAGATGTCTATATCCTTCTACTATAAAACTGCTAGGTAACCGGAAAACGCTAATGCTAGCATAAAAGCGTACCTACGATAGGTAGTCGCCTATAGTTAAGATAACTGGGTAGATTACCTCCCACTAGGCGAATTTGTAGCAAATAACTACGTCTTAACCACTACAGGACTTACCCCGTTTTTCGCAAACAAGGGTTATTACCCCTAATCTAGCATAGAGCCACCAGAACCTATTAATAAGAAACTCCCATATAGAAAACGCCTTAAGATACTACTTGCCGACTAGTATACGGACCGTATAAAAAATCTACTCAACTACTATAAGGGAGAAATGGCCTAGGCTTAAGTAAAGCAGGCCTACTTTACCGACTATTATAGAACGCTACCACCGGAGATGCGTGTTGGCGACTAGGTATAGCTAAATGCACATAATATCTCTATATAGAGGCCTATAAAGTCACTTAATTATAAGAACCTCGGCCCCTATCTAATTAAATAAGTCATTAATAGAGGAGCCGTATATAAGCTAGAACTCCTACCTACCCTAGCTACCCGCGGAATATGGCCTATATTTTACCTATAGCTACTACGCCTCTATTAGCCTAACCCTTTACCAGGGCAAATATAGCCTAAACCCCTACTAGTACTAATCTAAGACAAGAATGAAGACAAGAACTACAAGGAATAGACCGTTAAACAAATTATTAACTCTAAATACTTTAGCAAAGGCAGAGGACGACAGCTCTACTATAAAGCTATATATACAGGATTCAATATAAATTAGCCAGAATGGCAACTATAGGAAGACCTTAAAAATGCAAAGGATCTAATTAGCGACTTTTATTATATAAACCTACAGAAACCGGGCCTAAGTAGAGATTTTATACCTAATCCTCTATAGGAGCCCTTATAGAGTTAAACCGTTATATATTGCCATATAAGGGCAAATTGCCATTAGATTGCCGTTAGATTGCGGTAAAGTGCGATTATATAACCAGAAAATTGTTAAGATGTCCAGGAACTTTAACTGGCGGTTAAAGTTATCTAATTGGTCGGATTTTTAGATGCCAAGCCCTATTATATAACGTTATTTTAAGCCTTTAATAATACCCCCCTTTTCTTCTTTTTTATACCTTAAGTGTCCCTTTTATATATATATAGTAACCATAGCGTCACCAGAGCTCCGCCTCTATAGAAGGGGGGGTAGTATTACGGAACCCTACCGTAGGGGCCTCTATAGGAGAGCCCCGTACTCTTGCGTACATCTCGCGTACAGCTTATGTCAGCTACGCGTAGGTATATTACCTCCTTACGCCCTCGACCCTTACGATCGATCGCGTAACGTCTTATAAACTCCTCGAATACATACGTCTTATAGCCATTACCCCCGTTCCGTGACATATATATATAGGATATTATATTTAAGTAGGTAAGCTCTATAGCTATATACTTATAGGTAAGCTATATTTGGCTTTAATAGTAAGAGCTCTAATACTAACTAAAGCTTCTTTAAAGGTATTATTTAGCTAAGCTGGGCGCTTAGTGTCTAATTAATTAGGTATATTATAGCCCTAGTAATTTCTAGCTAGAGCTCTTTTAGTAATTAAGCCTTAATCCACATACATTAAGACTTAATAATAATTACCCCCCTAGAACGTTTAGTAGAACCATTCTAAGACCTTATATATAGGGCCGACTGCTCTAGTAATATTCCTTTTTAGGTCCTCTAGGTGTTAAACTCGCTACCTAAAGACATTTCGCTATCGATTCGGATTATTACAATCTTTAGGTTATATTAACATTCTACCCTATTTAAGTATCGGATAATTGCTTATATTATTAATAACTTATATACAAAGGTCTCGACCTTATTTAAATGCAGAAATTTATTATAAAAGTATATTATCTAAATATAACTATTATACGCCACAATCTCTGGAAATAAGTTAATATACACTTAGTAGAAGGGTCTAGTTGCCTTACTAGTAGGTAATCTTCTTAATACAATTTTATAAACCTTGCTAATAGTACAGGTCTTATAGTTAATTATCGCTAGACCTTCAAGTTTCGCACTACCTACTTCCTAGGGTAAATGCTTGATTGCGTTAAGTCCTATATAGCCTAATCTCTTATGCTAAAGTCTACCAGTTACTTCCTAATTAAGAAGGGGGTTTTGTAATTAGATTGCGAATAAGTCCTTACTTAGGGTCCTTAATTATAGCTCGTTATATTCTAGGGTTAATTAATTATAATAGCGCTTGTAATATGCAAACGTCTTATATGTCAGGTGAAACCTAAGTAGATAGTTATATAGCCGCAAGGTACGGGCGACCCTGGGGCAACCCAGGGGTGACTCGCCCGTGAGGCACGTGCTCTGCACGTGCCTAGGGAAAACCCTTCCTACCTCGCATATAGACTCCTCCTTTTCCCTTAAGGATTCGTCTCTGTCTATACAATATACCTATTGTTCTATTATTGGACTCCCTATCCACATCCTTACCTTACATTCGAATCCTTACCAATCCCCTTGGGAGGATAGCCGGTTCAATTTTCCTATAATGCCTCCGAAAAGAAAACCGACGCCTACACCCGACGGTAATACGCTGGCGATGCGACCGCAGAACGCCTCAGGATCTAGTGCAGACGAAACCGCTAGAAGTATACCAGTAGAATCTAAGCCACCTTCTAAACCTCAAAACAATTAGACATCTATGAACGCTGGAGACTAGTTTAACTTATATACCTGGGCTTAACAAAAGCTTAGTAAGGTTACTAGCGTCCTACCTAATACCGCTAATATAAAGGAGCTAGATGAGCTGGCTAAGAAAATAGCCAACTTATAGAGCATCATTGATTTGACAAAGCCCTCCTATTGCCTCTCTAGTGAAGAGCACGAGTTACGTAGCAAACGCATACGCTAATTAAATCTCGACGCCCTAGTTAAGAAGTCACCACCCGATATTAGCGGTACTACTTAATAGCATTTTAACCGGTGGATCGCCGCAGTTAAGAACTAATTTAAGGTTAATGACGCTAACTACGACTGTAAGTGACGCACGCGCTAGGCTATTAAAGGTCTTATAAAAGAGAAGATAATTACCTAACTAGTTTATTACCGGTTAGGCACTAAGGATAAGGGTCCTTTACTATAGGACGAATTTAAGACTATGGTCTAAGACCAGATCAGGAACCCCATAGTAAGACGCTTTAATAACGCTATAATATACTATACGGCTATTATAAAGGAGAACTAGAGGTTTGACGTCTTCCTAGCCTATATACGTAGCTTAGAGGACCTCTTCTTATATACCCCTTTTGTTAATCCTAAGCAACAGGTAAACTTTTAGTTCTTACGCCTCCCAGCCCACCTATAAGCAGAGCTCTTCCGCTAGAACTTCGCCTAACGGGTAAAAACCGCTAAAGACCTTTTTAATGAAATCCACTGTATAGAGCAATTGCTTAATACTATAAAGCTCGCGGAAGATTGCGTAAGTAGTAGCGGCAAATTATCGCGTATAAAGTGCGGTCGCAGCATAGGCTCTATAGAGTTAGGCTTAGGGAATAAAACCTAAAAAGGGCGACGCTTTTCTAAGTAAACTCCTAAGGAGACCACCTAAAAGCCGGATGGCTTAGGGGACCCCTTGGACGCTAGTGCTACGCAGGCGAGTTAAAGAACCGTAGGCGGCCACCGTAAGGAATACTAGAAGTAGGCTAATAAGGAGAAGTCAGCTCGGGCTTCGGAAAACCCGAAGCCCTAGTAGCGCATCTCTCTTAACTGCAACTAGGGCCTAATATAGAGGGAGAGAAGAAACGTATTGTGGTATATGTTGCGATAGATATACCCTAGGGCAAAGTCCGCCTACGTGCTTTATATAACAATGGGTGCCAAATTAACCTTATTAATTAAGATATCGTCCGTAGGTTTAACCTGCCTATACGCTATACGCTATATTTACGTAAACCTATTACACGTTTCCTTAATAGTAACTAGATAACAATCTAGGATACTTATAATCTAACGGTTACCACTAGCAACTCCTAGGGTACCTCTCGCACTATTAGCCCGCAGACCTTTTAGGGCGGCTTATTTAATGGTTATAATATAGTTCTTAGATAGGATTAGCTCGCGGAAGTAGATCTATTAATTAGCTTTCGTTCTAGACAGTTTATCTAGGGTACTTCGGACCCTAGACGCCTCTAGATAGTTACCCTTAACGCTCTCCTGGCAGACATTAAGGCTAGTGAAATAGTCTATTTGCTATAGCCAGAAGACTTCTTTTCTACGCCGGTTGTGAATATAATAGAGGACCTGTTATTACTGGCAGCGAGTACCCGTGCAGACCCTCCGGACGTAGAGACACCGGTTATAAACACAGTAGAGGACCTGCCGTCACTGGCAGCGAGTACCCGTGGAGACCCTCCGGTGCCAGCACAGATCACCTATACGTAAGGGGGAGGTAATCGAAACCCTGAAACTATTAAGTATACTGCAGCAGAGCTGTATGCACTCTCTATGCAAGCATACCTGCGAAACGCATGTCGGCCGTACCCTTCTCTTCACTAGCTCCCGGAAGCACACTACTACGTAATAGTCGCTTCGACCTCCATAGCCTCCGGCCTGCCAGAGGTATATAAGGAGGAAATTAATGTTTTCTCTAATAAGCTAGCAAGTATACTACCGTAGAACTCTAAGTACGACTATGTAATCGACTTAGAAGAAGGCAAGACGCTACCGCAAATGCCCCTCTATAACCTCTTACAGAAAGAGTTGCAGATCTTATAAGAGTACCTAGACAGTGCTCTTAAAAAGGGCTGGATCAGGCCCAGCAAGTCGCCTACTGGAGCGCCCATCCTCTTCGTGCCGAAAGCAGACGGTATGATGCGGCTATGCGTTAACTATAGACGCCTAAATAAGATCACGATCAAAAATCGGTACCCCCTACCGCTGGTTGGCGAGCTCTTTAATAGGCTTAGCTATGCGAAGATATTCACAAAGCTGGATCTTTATGATGCGTACTATAGAATTTGTATTAAAAAGGGAGACGAATAGAAGACCGCATTTAAGACACGCTACGGTCACTTTAAGTACCTAGTAATGCCCTTTGGTCTTGCCAACGCCCCTACAACTTTTTAGAGCTATATTTATAAAGCTCTAGGAACCCTAGTGGATACCATCTATGTAGTTTATCTAGATGATATTCTTATCTACTTAAATAACGAGGATAAGTATGTTAAGCATGTTAAGTAGGTACTGCGACAGCTTTGCGCTTAGGGCCTATACGCCAAACTGTTAAAATGCATCTTTTACACTAAGAACGTTGAGTTCCTAGGCTTTATTATTACCCCTAGGGGTATTATAATAGACCCTAACCGCGTAAAAGCTATTAAGGGATAGCCCGAGCCTAAGTCCTATAGGGACATCTAGGTCTTCCTTGGCTTTGCTAACTTCTATAGGCGATTTATCTGGAACTACTCGGATACCGCATACCCCCTGTACGCATATCTTGCATGGGCACATCGCGACCCGACGTTAGATGGGGAGAAGAAGAAGAAACACAAGTCGAAAGGGCCTACTAAATGGTATTAACCTTGGTCCTGGCCCGACAACGCGCAGCAGGCGTTTCGCAAGCTACGCGCTGCGTTTACGCAGGCTCCTCTACTTCGACACTTTAACCCTAATCTACCCCTGATGGTGATTACTGACGCTTCCGACTATGCCTATGGCGGTATACTTCTGCAGCCTTTAGGGCAGGGAGATCAACTCTACTGGCACCCGATCGCTTATTGCAGTCAGAAGCTTACTGGCCCAGAAGTATGGTATAATACGCATAATAAAGAACTACTCGCTATAGTGTAATGCTTTAAGACGTGGCGCCATTACCTTAAATACGCCGCGTATATAACGCGCGTGCTCTGCAATTATAATAATCTTAGGTACTTTATAACTACTAAGAGCTTATCTACTTACCAGGCCCGGTACGCCAAAGAACTGGTTAAGTTTAATTTTAAGATTAAATATAAGCTAGGTAAGACAAATCCTGCTAATATACTATTCTGGCGCCTAGATTATACTAAAGGCTTTAAAGATAGCAGTAAGAGGACAATCCTTAATGCTATACTGCCTATATTGTAGCAAAAGTTGCGGGTTATGGGCCTTATAGGTGGCCCTGGTGCTACTATACTAAACCAGTAAGTAGTATGCGTGTAGTATGCGAGCGACCCTTACGAACTTGGCGCCGGCGGACTAGAGCGTCCTGCCATTCTCTCTAAGACCACTCCGATTAACCTAATGGCGCTTAACTCTAGGGAAGACCCCTTAGCCCAGGCTACGGTCCCCCGCGATAACCCGGCGAGTCACCTATGTATTGCATGTTACTTTACTGGCACCGACTTTACGTAGAGTCTCGTGCCACAGCAAGAAGTAGTAGTAGCTGCTTTAGCTAAAACGGCGTTTACGGAATAACCCCCTAAGTCACTAGTTGATTTTATTTATAGAGTATAAAAAAGGGACGCCTTTACACGCTCTATATGTGATTAGTTAACCTAGGAATAAGTTCCTACTGGTAATAAGGACTATACCCTTAATAATTAAGGACTCTTAAGGTAAAATAATAAGGTCTAGGTGCTAAATTACACACTACTATAATAGAAGATCCTTAAGCGGAATTATAACAATCCTATAGGCGGCCACTATGGTTTTAACCGTACTTTTAAGGTAATCGCGCGAAAGTATACTTGGAACGGCTTTACCTAGGACCTCTATAAATACCTAGATAATTATAATACCTACTAACGCTCTAAATCGCGCCGCTATAAACCCTATAGTAAGCTACAGCCTCTCTAGGCCCCCACCTGAGCCTAGCGGCATTATTTACTTAACTTTATTATGGATCTCCTAGAGTCTAAGACTCCTAATGGCATAGAGTATAACTCCGTCCTTATCCTTATAGACCGTTTTATAAAGCTAGTGCGCTACTATCTAGTGCGTAAGATAATTAATACTACGCAACTCGCAGAACTCTTATTTAGAGTCTTTACGCAAATAGGGCCTTTAGACGATATCGTCTCTAATAGGGGTAGTGTATTTATAAGCGAGTACTAGAGCACCATATGCTACCATCTCCGCGTTTAACGTAAACTTAGCACTGCATTTCACCCGTAGATAGATAGTTAGACGGAGCGCCAGAACTAGGAGCTTAAGGTATACCTACGTATATTTACGAACTAGGAATAGTCTAATTAGGCCTCCCTACTTAAAGAAGCAGCCTTTACCTATAACTCTAAGGTCCATGCCACAACGAAGCGTTCCCCTATTAAGCTCGCCTATGGCTAGCTGCTAAACGTCCCGGATGGAGTCCCGGACGGCGTCCAGGACGCCCAATAAGGTAGGGAGGGGTCTAAGTTAACAAATGTCAAACTTGCAGAGATATATCTATAACGCCTGCGCCTTACACGTAAGGCAGCGACGGCGTTAATAATACACGCCTAACAGCTTTAGGTAAAATACTATAATCGTTACCACCTGGCCAAGTATTTCGCCGTCGGTAAATAAGTCCTACTCTCCTCCAAGAACATCCGCACAAAACGTCCCTATAAAAAGCTTAACTATAAGTTTATGGGACCATTTCAGATCCTAGAGCGCGTAGGGCAGTAAGTATATAAGCTAGAGCTCCTACCTACTATGGCACGGCTCCACCTAGTCTTCTATGTCTCCTTACTAGAGCCTTATAGGTCACGCCCTAGGTTTTAACCCCTGGTAGTAGAAGAGCTCAAGGAAGGCAGCTAGGAAGTAGAAACAATTGTTGCCTATTAGGATCGTGCTAAACAACCGCAGTACCTTATTAAATGGCTAGGATGGCTAAATGAGTATAATAAATGGAAATATAAGACAGAACTTAAGAATTATTAATAATTATTAGATGAGTACCGTAAGCGGGACACCCTAGCCTTACAGCTAAAGCGCAGGCGAAAAGCAAGCGCCGCTGTTAAAATATAACCTATATTAAAGCGGAATAGAGGACGTTTAAAGAAATTAAAGAACAAGCAACGATTACTATAACTCATAGGCGAGGCTATAGCGTATACCAGTAATAAAACTTAATTCAGAAAGCACCCTTTCTAGACCTAGTCTGTTACTCTATACTAGCTAAGCAGATTGTTTATATATTAGAGAATAGGCCCATTTATAACCGGGGTCCATTTAACCGGGGTTTATAACCTACTAGTAACCCGCTAGTGGTAACCTGTACCAACAACTTATACTATTCTATATATATGCTACGCAGATAACGCATAAGGCTAAAACATAGGTCAGCGGCGGGTCTAATGGGTATACAGCCTTACCGTCCTAATCTGGCTATATGTAAATAACCTATAACCTACCCGCGAAGTATACACGGCGCTACGCCGGTATAGCGTAAGGCCAAAGCAGGGTCAGTGGCGGATTTAATAGGTATATAGCCTTACCGTCCACAAATCTGGCTATATGCAAATAACCTACAACCTACCCGCGAGGTACTAGCAACCTGCCTACGCAAATAAGCTCTAGAATATTTCTGGTCTACCGAATTTAGGTGACGGTATTAAGCTCTACTGGCTCTACCTGTTAAATAGACTAATTAGGATTTTCTATACCGGGCATGCAAAATCGCTACTAGCTCGGTTAAATGCGGTAGAGTCTTAGTAAGGCAAATCTAACCAATTAGACAACTTTAACCGCCGGTTAAAGTTCCTTAACATCTTCGCGCCGCGTACGTATACTACCTGTCTCTCTATACGCAAAATTAAGACGCTCTTTCCCCTCTAAATTTTTTCCTTACTAAGGTTTTTTATGGGGTTTTATTAAGGCTTAAGCATATAAAGGATTGGGGACGACCCTTTTTAAAGGGGGGGGCATTGTCAGGTAAAACCTAAGTAGATAGTTATATAGCCGCAAGGTATAGGCGACCCTGGGGCAACCTAGGGGTGACTCGCCCGTAAGGCACGTGCTCTGTACGTGCCTAGGGAAAACCCTTCCTACCTCGCATACAGACTCCTCCTTTTCCCTTAAGGATTCGTCTCTGTCTATACAATATACCTATTGTTCTATCATTGGACTCCCTATCCACATCCTCACCTCATATTATAATTATTTTTATACAGTAGGTTCTTTTTATTGTCCCACTATATGTCCTTATTATTGAACTTTCTTAGGTAGGCTAAATTTGTATAAAAACCTAGTATATAAGCTGCGTTAGCTAAAAAGATCTTTCTAGGACCTAATAGCGTCCAGATAGTAATTGCCGCCGTCCTTATACCATTAACTAGATCTATACCCGTCCTAGTATATATAAAGTTATTGCTTAATTAGAGCTCGTCGACAAACCTTAATTAATTGTTAATAACGTATATAGTGGTTCCGTTATTAAGGATTACGCTATTATATAGCTTGTAATTAGTGCTTACTTTATAGGCGCCTATTTAATATACGTAAAAGGTACTATTGTCTTCCTTTTTATCTAGGCTCTATAGAGCTTTCTTTTTTAAAAACTGCTTCCTAACCTTCTCTAGTGTTCGCTTGTACCATTCTAGGGCGTTAATAATCTTTTCCTTAACCTTTTTAGCTGTAGCTTTATCTAATTTCTAGTCCTTTAATTAAACCGTCTTATTAATATAAGGACAATTTTAGAACTAGTGTATAGCTCCGCAGTAGCATATTAGGGTATCTTTCTTCCGTGCTATTCTAGAAGAGGTAGTAGTAGAGGTTTTATCTTTAGGAGCCTCGTCCTTAGGAGCCTCATTAATTAGCTTGCCCTAAAAGTTTACTACATTAGTACTGAGCTAAGCTTTATTCTTCTGCTAGGCAGTCTTTAGTCGTTAATAGTTTCGATATATTTTAGCTAGTCAATATATAGATATTATATAGTCCTTAGCCTAGTCGTGTTTGTTAAATTTAACCCTCTATATTAAGGCCCAATTTGGTAATACTAGCTTTACCACTAGCAGAAAGTCTCTAATTACTTAGTTGCCGTCTACATCTAACAATTTAATCTTTTTATAATTGTTATACGTCTTCTCCTACTACTATAACTAGGCCTTGAAGTTCTAATTCTTTAGGCCCTTTTTAACCTTAGTGTATTAAATAGATAGGTAGAGCTAACGTGCAGTATTAGTAGGGGCAACCCTCTCCTTAAGAGTTACTAGTACGTTATATACTAAGTTAATACCTAGTATATAGGTGTTTAGATGTCTAGCTACTATACTAGTAGTATAGCTTTATAGAGAAGTTAAGGCCGCCTTCTACTTTTTATATTCCTTTTTTACTATTTTATACCTCTTACGGAGAATTTAAAGCTCGTCCTTTTTGTCCTCAGAGAGAGCTATATAGGAGGTTGTTTCTAACTTTGTATCTTAAGGCCTAGGAAGACTAGTTTAATTAATTAGGGTAACTTATCCCGTTTAGTTAAGGGGTCGACATATTTCTATACGTCTTCTATTTAGGCTTAAAGCCTAATAAGGTCGATCTATTTGTCCTAATTAGCTTAGCTCGGTAACATCACCATTATAGTAATAGCTTAGGTAGGTGGTTAAGAAGTTATTTTAAAAAGGTGCTTATAGAAAGGTCGAAGGATTTGGTAATAAGTAGTAATTTAATAAGGGGTGTAATTAATTAAATTAAATAGTTAAATAGGGGCAATACGGTAAGCAACCTAGGCTTATAACTATTAATTAGTAGTCCGTACACCAATTATAAGAAAAGAATAATAACTCTATCTATTAAATGGTGGCTTTAGAGCCTCTATATATATATAGGAAAGGTATAGGAAATAAGAACAAGAAGGGGGTAGGGGGGTGGTAATAAAAATAAGGAGTAGGTGACCAAGTTAATAACTACGTCAATAATTAAGTCAATAATTAAGTCAATAACTAAGTCAATAGGAAGTAGCTAAGTCGGTAATAAGATAACCTAATTTAGGTTAATAAATACTCCTCCTTAGCCCCTACTAAGGGGTTTGTTAGTTAACGTAGCGATATAGATAGTATTAAATAAGGAGACGGGCAAGAGAAGGTAGAAAGGACGGAGAAACCTCTAATAGGTGTCAATTGAGCAACATTAACGGCTAGTTTTTGTCACCTAAAAATTACGTCATATAATAATATTTAGGAACGTAAATATACCCCATCTATTATGGGATAGGGGTAGTAGCTATAAGCGTATATATTTAAGGAGTTTATAAAACATTACGCGATCGATTATAAGGGTTAAGGGCGTAAGGAGGTAATATACCTATCACATATCGGGGGGGCTGATTTAGTGCGGTTACGACCCGGGTTAATACGAGGTTAGGGCCACCCCTACTAATAACGCGCCCGAACCCCGTATAAGGTCGCGCAGCGACCGCCCCCAAGTACTTTCGCACGCGATTTTGGGCGAAAAGGTACATAATTTGTGTTAGATCGGTACTTCTGGACGGTCATGTAATGTTACTCTAAATTTACAACACCTAAATGCGCTCTACTCCTATATTAAGGCGTCTCAGTTACTATAATGCAGTCCTATATTAAGACGTCTTGGTCACTAGAGTATAGTCCTACATTAAGGCGTCTCGGATACTATAGTATAGTCCTATATTAAGGCGTCTTGGTCACTATAGTATAGTCTTATATTAAGGCGTCTCGGTTACTATAGTAGTTTTATATTAAGGCGTCTTAGTTACTGTAGTAGTCCTATAGTAAAATAGTATTATATATATATATATACTGCTTAATACAGAGCCTTTCCCTCCCTTTTCCTCCCCCCCCCCCTAAGAGCTAGTAGTTAAGTATTCTTATAAAGCCAATCTAAAGAACGCCGGCCTCGCAGCTGCTCTAGCTAGTTAATAGCCTATCTCTTATTTCTTGCCGTACCGTCTTCTACGCGCCGTCTTATATCCTTAATTATTCTACGGCGACGGCTATAGAATATAGCCTCGCCGTTAACCCGCTAGTGCGCCCCCTAGCAGTAATTAAGAGCTTTAATTAACAGCGTACCTGCTAGCCCTAAAGTCCACTTAACCTAGAGCTAGAATACTAAATTGCCGCCTTAAAGCATCTTATATTTCCTTAGCGGCGCCTATAGGTTAAGGATAAATAGGAGAGGTAGTTAAGTATTTATTTGCGCTTACGCTAGCGGAAGCGGTACGGATATAGTAGATAGCTAAGTAGGGGGTGTAGATATTAGCTAAGTAGGGGGTGCGGATAAAGTAGATAGCTAAGTAGGGGGTATAGGTATTAGCTAAGCGGGCGGTGCGGATATAGTAAATAGCTAAGTAGGCGGTATAGATATTATAGATAGCTAAGCAGGTGGCGCGGGTATAGTAAACGTTATAGTAGACGGCGTGGGCCCGCCTAAAGGTAAATATATAGACTCTATAGGCCCTATTTAGATACCTATCTTTCCTTATTAGATCTATATAAGTATAGGTATAAATAATACTAATAACCTTTTTATCTTATTAAGGCGTTCTAAAATCTTATACATATGTAATTAAACACCTTTAATCTCTAAGATTGCGGCCTTATATCTTAGCTTAGCTACGGCCTTATAGGCGGGCTAGTATTTCCGCATTATTAGCTTATTTAGCGTAACTATATTAGCTAGTAAGCTTTCTACCTATATAGTAAACCTCTAGTACTCCTTATAGCTAAAGAGAGAGTCCTTTTATAGGGGGTAGAGCGGGAACTGCTTATATAGGATTACTAAGCTCTATAATAGGATTACCCTAAGTATATAGAGGAGGCGTAGAAATCCTAAGCCTATAAAGTCAAGCTATATAACCTTATTATCGGCCTATCTAGGTAGTAAGTCTCTATATATTTTAGCCAGATATTAGTCTTAGGCTATATCTTTAAATAGAGGGCCTCCTTTAGCACCTTCCGCGCGTAGGGGAGAAAGTAGCCCTTTTCTTTCTTTAGGAAGCTAGTAATTGACCATATAAACGCATAGGGTAGGTAGCTAAGGTAGGCTCCTATTATCGCGTTTATATTTTAGCGTCCAGCCCGTCTAATTTAGGTCTCCTTAACGCCGCTAAGCTTGGCGTGCCGGACGCTCTGCTTACGGGCGCTATAGGTCTTCTCTTTTAAGTAAATCCTTACTCCCTAGAATATCTTCTTATTCTATTTAAACTGCGTATAATAGCTTAACGGCCATTACGGTACTTTAACACTACTAGGGAAGACGTATAGGTTATAGTAGTCCTCTAGCTACTAAAAGGATGGGAAGCTTTTAGCACTATTCTTACCCTAGTAGTTAAAGAAGTAGAAGGCTATTATAGAGAGAGGATAAAGGATAGGGTTAGCGTTCCGTATATAGCCTATATACTTAACCTTACTGTACTAGTTCTGCTTCCCCTATATTATTAATATAATTTTATATAGCGCTAACTTATCTAGCTTAGGCCCTTTATTCTCTAGTTTAATAAGGATAAGGTTAGTAAGCTAAACGTCCCGTTTACTCTTACCCTAGGTAACGGTAGTATAGCCTAAGGAATAGGTTAGAAAACGGCAGCTATATAGACCGGATAGGGTATATAGTAGTAGCAATATATAAACCTAATAAATGCTCGGCCGTAGTTTAAAGGTAAGACTTAACTAAACCTAGTATCTTAAAGCCCGTCTCCTAGTACTAAGTAATCGCCCTTTTAAGCCCTTTAACGTTATAGCCGCTAGTAATTATAAATAGGCCTTAGTTAAGAAAGTTAACCGTTAAATCCGGTCCTTATTACGGCGGACGCTGTCTAGTATTACTAAAAGCTTTGCCCCCCGTAGCGGCTGCAAGGCCTTACCTTTTAATTACTATATATAAAGCTTAATAATAGCGAAGACGTAGCTATTTATAACTAAGTATTAAACTATCTTATTAAATAGGGCGTTTAGGGCCTCTTTGTCCCATATCTCTTCCTTATCCTTTATAGCTTCCTCTGCGGCTATAGCTGCCTCTATAGCTGCCTTTCCCCCTAACTACCCTTCCGCCGTTTTCTACCTCTTCTTTACTCACTTACTATCTTTCTACATCTCTTTCCATTTCGACTTCCGTTTTTAATAGCTAGCGGCCTATAATTCTTAGTTAATAACTTACTGCTCTAAAAATAGGTAAGGCTTATCTTCCGTTACCTGGGTACTGTCTATTCTAGTTTTATATACTAATTTTCCTACTCTTTTTACTTTGGCTTATATGCCTTTATAGTATTCTTTAAAC
>Ga0307515_10012730_pt1 | contig 15794 bp, 7 predicted proteins | sample 17_EM_MG_FD_194513 | JGI IMG/M metagenome (GOLD analysis project Ga0307515, IMG submission 194513) | Populus trichocarpa ectomycorrhiza microbial communities from riparian zone in the Pacific Northwest, United States - 17_EM | ecosystem: Host-associated > Plants > Roots > Unclassified | place... | reverse complement strand
TTAAGTTTAAAGCTCTTTTCGCTAAAAAGTGAGGTTTTGAAGTTGCCTAAATCATATATAAGGCATCTTGGTTAATCCGAGCCTTCGCAAATCGTAAGGACGTGCGTATTTGGTTTAAATAAGGCCCAAAGGAGATCGAAATTAATTTCGCCATGGTCCAGAAGCGGTAGGAGACTATTGGTTATAGGCGCGAAATGGTCTTTAAGGAATCTTAGTAACCCCTAAAGGTGCCTGGCGCCAATTGAGTTAGAAGGAAAACTTTCCTAGTATGTTTTCAACTGGGGTAGGAAATTAAACATAAGGTTTGTAGGAATCTAGAAGTTAAATTAGAATAAGCTACATCTATGAAAAGGTCCACTTACTGTAGGCTTGTCTTCCCGAAGGGAGATGGCTTATACGCCGTTTAGCACCACCTGTAAGGCGTCTCTTACTTCTCCTAAATTTATGCCCAGGTACGTGCTGCAGTCTTTCTTATCCTTGTCTAGCTTAAAAGTTAGCATCTAAGTTGATATGGTTAAAGGCACCTAAGAGACAGACCAAATTTCTTCCGAAGGACACAAATGTACTAATTATACATATCACGCTCACTTAATGTATCCGGCGAAGTCTCTATAGTCTTGTACTGGCAGCTTTGTTTGTCCCAGCTGTAGCAGACGCTACATTAGTGTATTTCCAAGTGTGTTTTGGGGATTTGGCGAGCATACATCTCATTTAACACCTTAACTTCAACCTTGGAACCTCTCACTTCGGCTATCTCTTTAACCCCTGAACTCGTAGGGGAAGGTGGAGGAGGTGGAGGAGGTGGAGAAGGTTGAGTCGCTTGGACTATCTTCAACACAGCTGCAAACATTTCAATTGTATGCTGCGCTGACTGCTCATGATGCAGATGCGTTTGGCTTGGGCTATCGGGGGGGGTGTTTATGCTGTTGCAAGGCAGTGAAGGCGCTGGCGTAACGGGCTTGGATGCGACTGGCATTATTCCTCTGTAAAGCTTTGGTAACGTAATACTAATCTGAAGTGCGAAGTTGGAGTAAGGAGCTGAGTGTAGATGGTATCGTTTCTCTGAAAGATCCGCCTTCTTTTATACCCTTTGATAGGACCTGAGCTGCTGCTGTGCCGCGAATGTTCACTAGAACCCGCCTCATGCCATGCAAATGCTTCCCCCTATTCATCCTAGGAGACGCCATGTCAATATCACTTCTGACGTGGCACAGAACTTAACTGAGTGAAGGTGTATAATCTCGCCGTGACTGCAGAAACAGAGCCGTGGCTCGCATTCGGTATCTCAGTTCCGGCACTAGAGCGACGTGGAAGGAGATGCGATAGACACGCAGTTGCATATGCAGTAGAGGCTTGTGGCTGTCTGATGTTGTTTGAACTGGAAACGATGCGGGAAGGAATATGATTGGGACCCCGTCACCTATCTGGGCTGCATAGATTCTGTGGACCTGCTTGAAATTTGGTTGCCTAGGTGGACGAATCTTCACTGCACCCCTCTTCCAGCCACGCAATGCCTTCCCTTATCGACGCTAGAACATATCAGATCATACATATTGATATCGTTCCGATATCGTGGAGAGCTCAACTCAGGGAAAGCCGCCGGGGACGTTCCTGCCCGGGCTGTGGAGACGTCGCCGTGGCTTGCATGTGGGTGAGGATAAGAAAGATGTCGTGGTCTGTGGAGACGGATATGTCTGTGCAGAATACGCTGTGAACTGTTTCTCCAATGAATATGACTAGTTCGCTTGTGGGCGAGATGTTTCTTACTAAAACAATATATCTTTTTCAGCGAACTTGCATAAGCGAGAGACTTGAAACACACCCCTGCTTTAAATTATTCAATCGTCTTGAAGTACTGAAGATTTCAGTCCGTCTCACGGCACGACAAGCCCTTTTGCTCTGCACACTCGAGAATTCACTTTATTTCTTATTTTCCATTATTCTCTGCCTCGGAAAACCTGATCTCTAAGTCACTTCCTCGATCACAGCTATGTCTACAGGCGAATGGATATTCGAGGAGCTCGATCTCATCGGCCGGCGCTTGTGGGAGATCAGTCTCGACAGTTCTGCCTTTGATACACTGAAAAAGAAAACTTCAAGGCTGTCGGCACAGATCGCAGTCCACCAAGCGCTAGAAAACGCAGCATCACAATTACTAGAGCCTCAGGGTTCCCGGCCGCTTCCGAACACTCAAGGCCGATTAAGCAAATTCCTCGACACTCTTTACGGAAGCGCGGACAACACAGGAACCACGACCGAATCAAGATGGCAGAAGATACGGTCCTTAGACTGTGCAACGTTTCTGTTCATCGCGGTGTCATACACCCCTTTAGAAATCTCTAAAATGCATCGCACTGAATTCGAATATCTCATAGAAAACGCGCAGAAATACTTGCAAGTCAAATCACTTCCTCCAAGGTGGATGTTTCGTCGGGAGATTCAAATGGCTTTGGCAGGAAAAGCGGAGCTAGAGAATATAGCGCAATTTAAGAAGGGTGTGTCATGCCGTGTGCGCCGCCGGAAATAAATCAGCTGACTGGAATAGAATACCACGACCTTGAGTTTAACTCTAATATTACAGGTGACGAGCGGCCTCGTAAACGTCTTCGTCTAGGTAAGTAAAATCCCCCAAAAAAAAAGCAAGACTAATGCGCGGTAGACGCTCAGGCGCCAAGTGGTGGGATATCAGCCCAGTTGACAGACTGTGACAGTAGACCTGAGAGCGAAAAGGGTAATTGCTTCTACATATAGATGGGACATGGCTTATCTCTTCGCAGACCAACAACCATCCCCAAGCGGGTCAACTGCCATAGAACAGAGTCAACAAGGCGGAACGAATGGTGAGCGGATAAATGTAAAGCGGTCGCCCTTTCCTGGTAGCTAAGTATATAGAAGCTAGCCCTCGACTCGGATCAAACAAGCCTCCTGGAGATATGCAGACAGGCAGGCGTAAGTAGGGTTACTTTCATTATACATAAGGCACTGCTAACAATATTTACTGTAGAAATTCAATATATGTTCTCGAAAGCGCCCACAGGTCACATACCACTCTTGGGCGACCTACTGTCCAATGCAGTCCAGACCAGCAATCAATGGGAAATAGAAAAGAGGCTAGGAGAACTGACGACAGAATGTTTTACCGCTCTGATTCCTTCGGGAAAGAAAGAAGACATTTCTATCACCCTATGGGTCGGTCGTAGAGAGGGAGTTCAAATACTCCATAATTTCATGATGCAGCGGACTTGGTCAGCTTTACCCAGCCATCTATCACTTCAACCTCAAACCCAGCAGGAATAGTATACTCCTTACTCTGCATGATATCTCTAAGGTCCACTAAGTCCTCGGCGCCTTTCCCTGCATTGGGATCGGAGATCCTAATCAATGCGCCTTTAAATTTTATTTTTCTGTCTTCTTTTACCGCGTCGAATATGCGAGCGGGTATATATTCTAGCTGCTCTTCCTGAGTGGCTACGTCCTCAACCTCAATGCAAAATCCATGTTAGCTTAAAATACGTTCCAAGGGTTCAGGTGGTCTGACACACCTTCCCGGACATGATGAATCACTGGCGATGTTTTGCAGAAGCACCCGTATCAAGAGAGGATCTATCCCGTGTCATCAGCATTCCTCTTCCGGCCCTGAAATAGATCCTCACCAGATATTTACCGGTAGGACTGGCTTGTAACGCAGACGACGCCCAGCGGATGAAGGAGACAGGTGTTGTGATGAATCTGGCTACTGGAACAGAGCGCGGACTGGAAAAGGTCGTATACAAGTATGCAGCGTCTACCTTGGCTGAGAGGTATTTCAGTCCACGATCCTCCGGCAGTGCTGGTCGTAACAGCAAATTACCAAAGCCAAGTCCTGCCAAGGAGTAATGTTTGTTCTTTGTGAAGGCTTGCAGCGTTGAAAAAACTCAAAGACAGCAATTTTAAGGATCGGGGGTAAGGGCGTCAAAGTCGGTGTAGAAATGGAGTACGGAAGGTTCTGGCGGAGACGCACCAAGTTGGCCAGGGAAGGAGAGCTACAATTCGCGCAACGGACCTGTCAGCCTATTCTAGCTAAAGAAAGGAAGGCTCAGTTGATATTCACCTTATCCGGGAATGCAACTTGTGGTTGACTGGAAGGGACACGCAAAAAGGGTAGAGGTAGATCGTAGGCTTCCACGCAGGGTGACTTCGATGAACTGCGTTACGGGCGCTCAGCGAAGTAGAGTAGGAGGAAGGGCCTGCGAGAACATAAATGTAGTGCTGAGTTGATGAAGTGTATGCCTACTTTTAGGCGTTGGTGCCCGACGGGAAATTGATATGAAAAGAATCACTAGTAGCTTATCCCTTAGGCGGGGCTGCGGCCGGTTTCTGCCTAGCCTGGGAAGCTGCCCTCAAAATCCGTGCCCCACAAACTTTCTAGCGCGGAACGTCACGTGTATAATAAGGCCACCTGTCCAGCAGTGGGACGGGTAAGGCGTCCGCTATGACGCGCATTTCAGCTATGCATTGGAGTCACCAGATGCATATATGGTCCCTCCGCCGACTAAAATATCTCATAAGGATTGGATTCTCGTGGCTCATTCTTATTTATAAGGCAAATTATCTAAAAACCAAGTTTTTGCAGCCAGTTTATGCACCTTTACGTCGTATGTATGAGTTAATCAATTATTAACGCCCGACTTCATATTATTCGGACTGCCACTCGGTTTCAGCTGTGTCACATGATTTGAATTGGCTGGCCAAGTCGTGAACGTAGTTTCAGCCTTGCATTCTTTATCGTTCGTAGCATTATAAGTGGTGATAAGTGGCTCTTGCTCACCGCCCTCGAAAAAGTAATACTCTTACGGACCTTTTCATGCAGCCCTTATGTGACAGGAAATGCGCCATAAATAGATCAAGCCGGAAATGAAATATATGACAAGAAACGTTAACCGCTAACTAACACCAAAAAGACCGGTCCTATTAGCAGCGCCAGTTAGGACAATATATAGCCTCAAATTCCGGTCGACAGGAAATAGACCTCCAAGCCAAAAGGGCACCATCATCATTGCCGTCTCTTCCGGCCAGCAGGCCGGCCCCTTTTCTTTTGCACAGCAGGCCGGGCCTTCAATTTCGAACAATAATGCGCCTATAGTGATCTAAGACTTCTTTTTGGAAAGCTGTCTTTAATCTATTCCCATAAAAGATTCTGTTCCTCCTTTAAATTAGTAAGCAGTACGTCTTCCTCTTCCGTAAATTTTATTCTAAACTTTGGCTTTTGAGGCTTTGATTCTTAGGGCTTTAGCTCTTGAGATCGCTCAACCAGGTTAACTGGTAGGTTGACTGGCAAGTGGAGTTGTTAAGGAAGTATGTCTAGTGTATACAACCCATCTTCCTAGCGCCTGAAAACTGCTTGGATTAATAATTCTTCCAAATTATTTGAGGCAGCTCCCGGTATTGCTTCATTAGAGTTAAAGCCAAAGGCCGAGTTTAGCAGCGGGTTTCAGGTACGCAGGCGATCATATATAGGGGGTGCAACCCGCTTACGATAATTGCTAGTAAGCGCAGTGTTCCGTTCGGACGCGTGCGTGGACGAAACTGAATGGGAATGCTGAGACTGCTGGAGATGATGCTTCGCAGCACGCTTTGTCTTTAATTGACCATTAATGGGGGTTGGCAATCCTCGTCGCCCCGCACACCAACGGGCCTCATTATCCTCATCGCTACCGCTGCTGTTACCGTCCCCAAAGTCGTTATCATCCGTATCGCCGCTGTCACCACTTCCGTCGCTGTAGTTCTCAGCCTTGCCTTCGTCCATAACGTTCTCGCCATCCTCATTATTATCGCTTTCTTCAGCTAAGCCGTTAATAAGATCGTCGAGAATATGATTACAACTGTCATTAGCCCCATCTTATAGTGGTCCAGTATCGCGAGGAGACGTATAGTGCCGGGGGGAGGGGCTAGTAGGCCGCGCAGCAAAGACCGCTTGCTCCTTAATACCGTCACCGTCGTTAAGGCCAAGAGTAGAAAAGCCGGAAGGCAGGGTCCTCCGAGAAGCGGATAACTTTTATTACTTCCTAGGTCATACGCTCTCGCTACTCTCGCTAACGGAAGTATCGGAGATATAATTAATATTATCTAGTTGCTTAACATAATTAAACCTCCGCTTCTTTAACTTCTAGGCTCCTAAAGACTCTTAACTAGCAGCAACCGATATCCTAAGCTCCTGCCTAAACCGCGGAGCGGTTCCAATACAATGCCCCTTAGCTAAATTATCAGTTTAATTTCCGTCTAGCGTCGAAGGTATAGTATAATTATACGCAGGTGCGCGTATCTCCTCTTATAGCGCTTCTAACGAAGGCAGCTCTTTATCTTCTTCATTATCCTTATTACTGCCGTTATTCCTATCATCTACTAATTGTTAGACAAGGCTATTGTAGATTAGAGGGGGAAGCATATACCCAATTTATAAGGCATCGGTCAGTTATTAGCTTTACCAGCTTCGTTAACTTCGTTGGCTTCATCATCAGCGTTACTAGCTTCGTTGCCCTCAGCTTCCAAGTCTAGATTAGCTATATCATCTTCAATAACTATTAGATTTGCTGCTAGTCGTCAAAACTACATATTTAGAACTGCTGGGGAAAGAGGGAGAGCGGTGGGGTAATTGTTGGGATAATTACCTTAACTACTTCCTCCAGATACTTGACTATCATTTCCATCCCTATAAAAATCTTCCTCGTTATCCTCGTCATCCTTATTATTTTCATAATACTTATTATAAGCTTTCTTGTAATTATATATAGGGTCTATAGGTGCTTTATTAGACGGAATCTCCAAATTAAGGCCCTAAGTAGAATAACATGCTATTAAGTGCCCAAGCTTCCAATGCTTCTTAACTTTTTAGGGGGAAAAGAGGTACTCCCCTATTTCTCTTTTTAGGTTTACTGCTCGCGCTCTTCTTAGGGGCTGTAATTACATAGTGCTAAGATAAAGCTGTTAATCTTCTAGGGGGACCAGTATAGAAATTATTATTATTAAGCGAAATTTTAGGAGGGATATAAAATAAAGATTAAGGTGGTGCCAACGTTATTATTATTATTAGAGTTACCATTGCTTTATAGCTTTTAAAAGCTTTAAGGGGGAATTAAAGGTCTTTTTAAGTGCACGTTAGTCCTCCCTTCGCCGCTAGCTCTCGCCCATCACCCTTTACCCCTCGCCCCTTATCCAGGTTTCATATTAAATTAAAGCATTTAATACGTGCGCCTCTAGCAGAGACTGGAGTAGATTGCTGCTCATAGGGTATAAATATTTATAAGGGCTTAAATTCCGGCGCCTAATTAACACCCTTAACAAATTACGGTCGAACCGTATCCGCCCGTCCAAGCTGGTATATTTAGCTCTAATACAACCATCACATCTAGCCCCTTATTAGGAGGTTAGTAGCGTAAATTCTCCACCCTTAGTCCTTGGTAAAGGGTAACGCTAATATATCTATTCACTTCCTAATAATGCCGATCCAGCTAATCTTCTACGCGGCTCGTATTAGTAGGAGGCAAAGCCCCGCTCATACGTACGCGTTACGAGCTATCTATAACAGAAGGAGGCAGTATCCTTATTGGTGGCGAGCGGGGTTCTCTAATGCTAACCGCCCAGTGACGGATACGCCTACCGCTCATACGGTAATCGTATACATATCCATGAATGTGTTAGGTAAAAGACTATATAGGGATGCTCGCCCTTCTGACGTAGCTGGCTGGTGTCAGAGATTCCTTTATAGTTATACCGCTGTGCCACTAATTAATCATGCGCCCAAAAGCTGTAACCTTCTAATTTTGATCCAGGTGGTTCCCATATAGCCCCATGGCTTAGAAGCCCAAATCATTAATCCTTTACCGCTCTGCCGCTAAGCAGTTAGGCAGAGCTGATAGCCCCTTAGCCCTAAACCAGCAGATCGAACGGCGTCTCCAAAACATCCGTGGAAATGCAACCATACTGCTAGATAGGCATGCATGGCCACCTAGACGATGCTCCATACGATGTCCGTTCAAATGATGCCTAATACAGCCCCAAAGGGGTCATTCGGGTAGTCTAGAGACCAAATTTAAGTGGAGTAAATAGCTACAGATGCACAGAAGGGTCATTTTCAGGCGAGAAGCCCAGAGGCAGTATAAGAGTGCTTATTAGATATCGGAGGATCAAACTATAGGTGCGACATTAGGAGAGGCCGAAGCATACTTACTCTGCGCTATCATTAGCATAAGACACAGGATATTGGGAATACGAGGGCAGTACAGCACTTACATTAACGCCAAGTTGGTGAAAAATGCCTCACAGTAGGGATTGTGATCCAATAAAGAGGTAGCGTGGCGTTGGGAAGTCTAGGAGAAGAAGGAGGATTAAAAGATAAAATACAGAGAACGGGGGAAGGTCATCCTTTTATGGTCGACGTCGGACAAGGATACTAGATTACCGAAAGATTAGCTAAGAAACTTAATTTTCTGCGGATATAAGATTTTCCAAGTCCTAGCTTAGACACCTCCATAACTAGCAGTCAAACCCTCCAGATTTGGAGAGCTCTGAGCCTACTAGACAGAGTTTATAAGCAGAGCTTTGTATAGAGCTTCGTGTAGAGCTTCGTGCAGAGCTTCGTGTAGAGCTTTATGTAGAGCCTCGTGCAGAGCCTCTGCATCAGGATTTTTTTTTTAGGCACGTTGTTGCAAGTAAAAATCGGGGTCTGCAAAACCTGCAGGCGTAAGTCGCAATTTTAGTATTTGCGGCAATTTGCAGCAATTTGCTATAAACACATAGATAGGGCAGGCGCGTGCATAGGTAGCCTATGTGTTTGTAGCAAATTGCTGCAAATCGCCGCAAATTGCCAAAATTGCGACTTTCGCAGGTTTTGCAGACCCCGATTTTCGTTTGCAACAACGTGCCCAAAAAAAAATTTCCTGATGTAGCAATCTAGATACTCCTTAGTAACCTTTCTAGCTATCCCCTAGATTCCGTTAATAATATACTCCTTCTAGAGTCTTAATACTAAGCCTATAGCTCCGTTATATCCTTAAGTTAGTCCTTTATAGAAATCTTCCATAAATTGCTCTGTTGTTACAAACGCTTTAAGTACAATATTACGACTACTTAGAGAGGAGTCGGAAGAAGCTAGTTAGTTAATACAAGCACGGTCTAAGATGGAACCGGTAGAACTATATGACGAGGAATGGTAGTATAAGTCACATAATGTGCTACGTAAGGAACGTAGAGAACGAACGGAACGTACGTACCTTATGTACCTCACGTACATTACGTATAAGAAGGATTTTATAGGAGTATAGTCGTATATTTAAAGGATCTTAGTCCCTACCTAGATAGTTCTTTCCTTATAGTAATTCTCAGAATATAATTAGAGTTAATCTATTAGGCAACCACTCCACCAGTTATTATTACGTTATTAACTTTACACATTACCTATACACCTAGCCTAATAACAGGACCCACCGTAGTACTTACTACAAGGTTCCGTTACACAATTACTACCTAGTTATAGTATTAAAAGTTAAACAACATATCACCAAAAGCAGCCACTACGACGCTATTAATGGCGGCAACTACTTTAAGGTTAGGAGGTGACACTAATATGGCAAATACTAACTTATAACAACCTATAACGGTTAGACAACTATAGGAAATAGTTAACTAGTTAATAGAAAACAATACGGCACTTAAATAAAGGGTTAATAGGATAGGAGCAGTAAAGGTTAAGTTACTATTAATTAACAGATTCTTAGGAGAGAGATTAAAGTTTAAAGGATTTTTTATATAAATGCACTTTAAGGTTGCGCAAGAGGGAGTAAAGCTGGCAACACCTATAGATTAAATAGCGTATATAGAATTATTCTTATTAGGAAGAGCACTTAAATAGTTTAAGCCTTACCTTATAGAGATATAAGTAAATAGAATAATAACAACGAATTAAGAAGTACGGTTTATGTTCTTAAGCTAGAATAGATTTATAAAGCGACTTATATAGATATTTAGAGACCCAGAGGCAATAACCACGGTGGAAAGAAAGCTTTAAGGCATTATATAATAAACCTTAGCCATTAAATATATAATGTAGTTCCAAACGCTAGCAATATAAGTTAAGTGGAATAATAGGGCGCTTATAGCATAGTATAAACAGGGACTTAAGGCTAAAGTCTAGGACGTAATTATTCTAATAAAAGATGCGGACACCCTAAGGGAGTTAATAGATTAAGCAATAAAGATTAATAATAGGATCTACCAAAGGGAATAGACTAAGAAGGGTTAGGATAAAGTTCTATAGTTATATAAGGCGTAGAGCACGCATTAACTAAAGCTAAATTAGAAATTATAGTATGGCGCAGAGCTAATAGACCTAAGTAGTACTAAAGAAACCTATAAGAGATAGAGTAAAACACTATAGAAACCAAAAGGACAAGGATTAAGTAATTAAAGGTTTAGGGAGTAAAGGCCAAATTAGGGATCTTAGCAGTAGAAGATATTTAGGCGGACTCTATAGCAAGAAAGATAGTTTAAAGAGGGAGCTTATATAAATTGCGGAAAATAGGGTTATTTTACCAAAGATTATAAAGATAGTTAGAGTTACTATATAATAAAGGGAACTGGACTAGCAGACAGCATATATATATAGAGGGACGATAATATACTATAAGAAATAAAAGATTGTTTAATTAACTATTTTACGTTTTATTACAACAACGCGTGCTAAATTTATAAAGACGCTAAGTATAGCGCAAGCTATTAGCTATAGGAACCCAGTTTAAAAAAACTAAGAGCTACCTAAGACTATAAAGAGTAAAATAGGCTCTATAAATACAACAAAGATTTAACAGCAACTTTTAGTACAGTATTAATAAGGCAGTATTTAGAAAGGGACTTTAGAAAAAATCCATTTAGCGATATTAAGAAAGAAGATCTTAAGACATTAGTATTAGAAGTAGAGACTAAGACCGCCACAAAGCAAGGTTTAGTAACGGGTATTATAACACCATTAGATACGGCATCCATCACTTTATAAAATAGTAGGAAGAATATCTTATAAAGATTAAGCAAGCAGATAACTGCTAGTACTAATTTACTACTTAATAAAGGTAAAAGGCCAAAGGCTTAAGATTCTTAAGATAAGATAAGAGACAACTAAGATTCTTAAGACAAAATAAGGTATACCTAAGGACCTATAATAGACGAAAACCGATAGAGCAGGGTAGTAGCTTAGTTTAGAAATATATAAATAAGCTTAGGACAGAGTTTCCCACAGGCATTAAATTCTTAAAACTCTTAAGATAAGATTTAAAACTCTTAAAATAAGATAAGAATACTATAAACGTATAGTTAAACTAAGGCGGGAGCTAAGCTTAAGTTAGAAGTAAGCTTAAAATTAAAGAATCTAAGAGACTAAGAATTCGGAGTATAAATAAGGACACCTATAGGTAAGAGGTAAGGAGCTTCTTTACAGATTAGAGAATCTATAATCTAGGTAGCAGTTAGACTAGGAGACAGATATATAAACCTAGAGGACTTACTAGTTAAATATAGTGTTTAGCCTAAAAATTAAAAAGTTAATACTAAGGTTAAAAAGTATAAAGACTTTAAAAATCTACTTATAAGACGCAAAAGAAAAGAAGCTATAGAGGAATTTAGAGTAAGAATTACCTTATAGCAAAAGTATAAACTAAATAAGAGATCTAGTCTACTAGGTCGTATAAGGGACAGAGTACCTATATAAAGAATTACTAATAGGCTAAGAGTAAGCATACTAAAAGCTAAGTGGCTTACCGAACTAAAATAAAAAAAGGATTTAGGAATCCTAACTAGATTTAAGGAACGATATATAAAGGGCTATTATAACACAATAATAAGAAGATACTTTCTTATAGATAGAGTATATATACTTAAGCAGCTATACCAAAAGTAGTATAGGTAGCGACACAACAATAAGTAGGAAGATTTCTACATATGGTTAAATAAAAAAGTTATTTAAGACTACCCGATCACGGAAAAGGCTATAACTTATATTAAAGGAGCCTTAATTATAACATTAAAAGATCTAAAGAAGTAATTAGAGGACTAGAGAAGTAAGAGATAAATCTTAGTACCTATAAATAAAGTCGCGACGCTTAGATTAATAAAAGAAAGGTTTAAACTTAAGGATAAAGACGAGCTAAGAGTTAACCTAAGATACTAAGTATATTATACACTATTATAGATAGTATACGTAAATAATACGTGTAGTATATATAGGACACTAAAAGATAAGAATCGGAAATATCTAATAAGAATGTATTAGATAACGAATAAGGTAAAATACCGAAATGCTAAATATATATATAGCTAGCACCTAGTAGAAGTTTAAGAATAAGGGGACTTAATACTTTAACTAGGAAGATTCCTTATAGAAGAATGCCTAGATAAACGATAATAGTGGGAATATCTAGAGAATACCTATCTATAGCATATTAAAGATAAAAAGTAAACTAAGTATTAGCCTAAGTTAAACTAAGTATAAATAAGATCTAGTAGTTAATAGTTAGGAAAAGTAGAGGCCTATAAAACTAGAGGGAACTAGTAATAAAGCCTTAAACCCTTAAAGAAATTTAAGGAAGACACCTAAATTTATAAATTAAATAGTAAGATTAATAGTTTAAAGCACTAATAGATAGTAAAGTAATAAGGAACCATATCTTACTAGCAGTAGTTAAAAGAATAGGACTACTATATAGGAGAAAGGAGCACCTATATTTATTAGTAATAATTTTAGGAAATTTAATAGCCTATAGAGACGGTATTATTAATCTTAAAACAGGACCTATTTAGTTAACTATTAAAGAAAAACAAATTTGGATATCTTTTAATATCCTACTATTAGGGAAGGACGAGGTAATACTAAGGATGCCTTAGTTATAGGAGTACAATTTAAAAATCGATTAGGTTATAGGTTAGGTTAATATTAGAAATACTTAACACTATAAAATATAATAATAAGCTAAATTAGTATAGTACTAAGTAGGAGTAACCTATAAGGAAATAAAAAAAGGACTAAGCTATATACTAAAAAGATACCATAAGTATGGCAAAAAACTATAGTTACTAAAAAGTAAAAAGCTGTTAGAGTATATAGTATAGAACTATAAGATAGAATTAGAACTAGAAATAAGTCTAAAGTTCTTTCTAATCTATAAGCTTATTAAAGAAAAAGGTAAAGCATTAAAGGAGTTTATTTAGAAAAACTTATAAAAGGGATATATTAAACTATCACAATTATTAATAGGTTATCTAGTACTATTTATCCTAAAGAAGAATAGTAAGCTAAGGCTGTATATTAACTATAAACAGTTAAATAGCATTACTAAAAAGGATAGATATCCTTTACCCTTAATTAGCGAAATCTAAGACAGAATAGGTAACGTATAAATCTTTATAAAGATAGATCTAAGATAGGCGTACTATTAGATCAGAATTAAAGAAGGTAATAAATAAAAGGTAGCCTTTAGGTTAAAAGAAGGACTATATAAACCATTAGTTATACAATTTAAGCTTATAAACGTACTAGCAACGTTCTAAAAGCGGATTAATAATATATTAGAAGAACACTTAGATGAATTTGTTATAGTATACCTTAATAATAATATTATCTACTTAATAACTAAGGAAGAATATAGGGAACACATTAAATAGGTTTTAAAGAAACTATAAGAAAAATAGATACTAGTAGCAATTAAGAAATACAAGTTCTTTACTAAAAAGATAGATTTTATTAGATTTATTATTAAACTAGGCTAACTTAGTATAAATTTAAAGAAGATCAAGGCTATAGTAAATTAGCAAGAACTAGAGAATATTACGTAGTTAAAATTATTTCTAGGGTTTTGTAATTACTATAGAAGGTTTATAGCGCAATAGTTAAAGGATATTAAGCCATTTACGTAGTTAATAAAAAAAAGAGAAACTATAGGTATAGGGAAAGGAATAATAAGAACTATTTAAGGAAGTTAAAAGGTTGTTTACCTAAGAGCCAGTTCTTAAGATTTATTAACTAGGACTAGAAACGGTTGTTAAGATAAATATATTAGACTTTACACTAGGGGTATACTTTATATAAAAGTATCTAGATAGATAGCACCTAGTAGTATACTATAGTCGGAAAATAACACCACCAGAATTAAACTATAATATCTATAATAAGGAGTTATTAGGTATAGTTATAGTACTAAAAAAATAAAAAGTATTCTTATAAGGCATAGAGAAACTATTTATAGTTAAGACGGATTATAAAAACCTAATAGGATTTTTAATAATAAAGGAACTTAACTAAAAACAGGTTAGATAGGTAGAGATGCTTATAAAATACTATTTTAAGATTTAGTATACTAAGGGTATAGATAATATAAGAGCAGACGCTCTAAGTTAAAAGGCTAAACTATAAAATAATAAAAAACCATTAGGGGCTTTATTGTAAAAAGATATAGATAGATTAATTAGGTATAATCATCTAAAAATTACAGCAACTTAAGAAGAATTAGAGAAAATTTATAAGTTACTAAAAAGCTTTTAGGTATAAAGAATTTTAGAAGTATAGCTAGAAGATCTATAGATGGATATATACAAAAACCAAAAAGTGAAGTATATCCTAAGAAGTATAAGAGAGTAGTTTATAAAAGATTTCTATAAAAGACTAACTTAAGGATATAACGGAGCTATAGGCTTAGTATTAAGACTTTAAGAGAAGTATATTATTAACAGAATCTAAAAAATAGCTAGAAAGGTCACTAAGGAGTATCTAAATTACTAAAGAAATAAACTAATAAGGTATAAGCTATACGGAGGGCTATAACCTATTAAAATACTAGAGAGACTATAGGAGGTTATAGCATAGGACTTTATTATTAAGTTACTAAAGTTAAGAGATTTTATTACCGGATAAGATTATAATACGATTTTAGTAATAGTAAATAAGCTTATAAAGTAGGGATACTTTATAGCATATACGGAAGAAATATTAGTAGAAGATATTGCTAGAATCTATGTTAAAGAAGTGTTTATAAGGTATAGAGCACTAAGCAAAATTATATTAAATAGGGATTTAAGATTTATAGCAGCATTTTAGGAGGTATTTTTAGCAGAGTAAGGAGTTTAAGCAGCAACTTCTACTACATATTATCCGCAGATAGACGGTTAAATAGAAAGATTAAATTAGATACTAGAGTAGTATCTAAGATATTATATTAATCACGTATAAAACAATTAGGTATTACTGTTACTAGTTATATAGTTTATATATAATATAACACTATAAGAAGAAATAGGTATATTACTATTTAAGGCGAATTACGGATATAAGCTAAAAACATCGCTATTACTATAATAAGTAAAGAAGACAAGTAGCACAGCTAAATAAAGGATGAAGACATTAATAAATCTTTATAAAAACCTTATAGAAATAGCTAAGGTAGTATAGTAAAGAATAAAGAAATACTATAATATTAAGAGATCTAAGGGACTAGATCTTAAGGAGGGAGATAAAGTATAGCTACTATATAAAATTTTTAAGAGTTAATAACTAAGTAAGAAGTTAAACTATGTTAGACTAGAACCTTTTAAAATTAGTTAAAGAATTTCACCAGTTATATTTAAGTTAAAACTACTAGCTAAGATAAAGATCTACCCTATATAGTAAAAGAAGATAATCTTTAAAACCTGAGGATTTAGAGCTCTTGCTGCACCCGGCCCAAAAAGACCAAAACCAACCAAAAGAACCCTGAAAAACACCCAGAGAATCCCCCTGAGAT